>Ga0315338_1000320_pt1 | contig 133523 bp, 117 predicted proteins | sample ASW8metaG_FD_204518 | JGI IMG/M metagenome (GOLD analysis project Ga0315338, IMG submission 204518) | Ammonia-oxidizing marine archaeal communities from Monterey Bay, California, United States - ASW #8 | ecosystem: Environmental > Aquatic > Marine > Coastal | place: USA: California | collected... | reverse complement strand
CACCGCCGGGAGTGCGGACCAACCAGCCGGCGGCGCGACGACCGCCGCGGCGACCGCCGATGTCGAGGCCTCACCGGTGGCCACCATCGCCCCCGCGATCGGCGACGGATGCGGTGGCGTCGGAGCCGGGAGCTACACGCTGCTGCCGGCGACGTCACAGTTCGTCTTCGGGGCGACGCCGATCAATAACCACGTGAGCTTCGCGACCGTCGAAGGCGGGCTGAACTTCTGTCTCCAGATCCCCGAGGACGTCAACCACCAGGGAGTCATCGACGGCGGCGGCTTCTTCCAAACGACGCTCTCGATGACGCTCGATGACCTGCTCGTTGAACTGAGCCTCAGCGCGGGCGATGGCGTCCCGCCGTTCATTCGAGTGATCGAGCGGGTCGGCGCGATCGAGGTGGCCCGGTTCCCGCTCACCGACGTGCAACTCGTCGACGGGGTCGTCATCTTCTTCGTCCCGGCGGAGCGTGCGGGCAACGAGCTGGTCTTCGACCTTGGCGGCACGTTGTGCGGCGACCTGTCGTTCATCGGGCTCGGAGCCGGCACATTCAGCGGCGAAGACAGCGACGGCGACGGCGTTCCTGATCAGATCTGGATCGGAACCGCCGCCGGCGATGTCGCGGCCTTCGACGCCCTGGTCGTCTGGCCGTAGCACCTACTTCAATACTCCTGTGGGTGCGATCCGCATGACGGTGAGCGTTCTGGTGAGCTTGTGGGTGGCGTGGATCTTCTTCAATGGCCTGGACGTGCACTGGATATGGGCGGCGTTGCTAGCCGAGTTCGTCAATCCCGCAGACGGCGCCGAGCCCGAGGAGCAGCGAAACGATGACGACCACCGAGAGCGTCGCTAACAACTGGCCTCTGAGGCTTGGCTTGCGCTCGCTGGACGGACGATTAGTCATGCGATGCTCCGTCATCGAGTCGGCGGTCAGACGAGAATGACCGCGCGCCATGAGACTCAATGAGGGTCGAGGAGTTGAGGAGGGCCGAACGTCCATGTGAGCCCGGCCGTTGGTCGTTCCGCTGCGGGCAATCGATGCCGAGTCACAATCGACGACCTTGCTGCGGGCTCGGATTCCGATCCTGTTCTTATCGTCTCGCAAGCTAGGGCCATCGGTGAGTTCAGCTCGGCGGACGAACATGGGTGTATGAAGTTGGCAGTATCTACCGTCGAGCGCCGGACGCCATCCTCTTGGTGCGGGGTTTGTCGCGACCGGCGTGGCCCGTTCGTCTACATGCAGAGCGGGCGACACTATTGCCCAGCGTGCGCCTACCAGATACACGAAATCATGGGACTGCTGGCTGCAGGCCGCCGCCGTGAGGACATCCTCTTGCCCAACCAGCTCGCGCCGACTGACGATGGTCGCGGCCTGAGCAGCTAGGGGCGCGCAGGCCAGCCATCCTTGCCGGCTGCGCGCCGGGGCTGCGGGGATGAGGAATCCGCACAGCGCGGTTTCAACTTACTCCAATGACTGCTGCTCACGATGAGTCCGACTCGCCCTGAGAGTGGCGGCCACTGCTGTGCCACGCCCGGCGGCCAGCTTGAGCAGGGCTCCCACTTCGAGGGTGTTAACGACAGCGGCCACCTGACGGTGGCCGTTGAATCTCGGAGCCAAACCTGAGCTACTCCGCTGCTGCTCGCGGCTTGGTGTCATTCGTCCGACCTCCGATATGAATCGGCGTCCCTGCCATGACGGTCTTGGCGCCGGAGCGTATCGCCCTTTTTGTGCGGCCGCGTCGACGGGCCGCGCGGGCAGGGCGGAAGTCCCCACTCAGAGGCGCGATAAAGAAACGGTTCTTAGTGGACGATCGAACTGCAACCCAGCGCTACGCGGCTTCGTCAGCCTCGACTCCGAGGGCTTGTTCGACGAATGTCGTCGCGCGGTCCCTAAGGCCGGGCATCTTGCCGCCCAGCGCCAGCATGTTTGAGAGCGGGGCCGTGAGCCACTCCGGGTCGGGATCACGCCTCTGCCGCTGCTCGAGGCCGTCGCTCAGACCGTAGGCACGGGCAAACTGACGGGCGCGAGCGACATCGGCGGCGAGGCTGGCGGGATCCTCATGATCACGCGGATCGAGGTGGTGATTCGCGATTGCCCCGACCAACGAGTCAGGGAACTGCCACCGCGACGCGATCGCACCGCCCAGCGCGGCGTCGTTGAAGCCGAGCAACCGATCCTCGGCCTCCGGTAGCGCCAGCTTCTCAGCCTCGGCCAAGCGCTTCGCTTCCTCGAGATCGTCCGCCCGAAACTGCGCCAGCGCCATCCGGCCCAGTCCGTGCAGGAGGCCAGCCGTGAACGCCTCGCTTCGGTGTCGTCGATAGCCCGAGGCGACCAGCTCCGTCAGCTGTCCAACGACGACGGAGAAGAACCAGAAATGCTGCGCGTCATAACCGGCCCGCGCCCCCGCAAGCCCCTGCACGATGCAGGAAGACATCGCCGCGGCCCGGACCTTGGCGAAACCCAGTACCAGCACGGCGTCATGAACCACAGAGATTCGTTTGCGTCGCCCGAAATGCGCGGAATTCGCCAAGCGGAGCAGTCTCGCGGTCATCGCCGGATCGATCACGGCAGCCAGATCGTCGGCCGAAGAGCGTGGGTCGCCGGCCACCTCGAGGATCCGCGCGGAGGCGGCGGCGAGCGAGTGGACTGCGGTGATCTCATCGGCGGCCAGCTCGAGCCTCTCGTTCGTCGAGTTCGAGGGCATGGCAGGCCTTTGGCCATCGCTATCGTTCATGTCGCTGATCATCGACTGAAACTGGGATGACTCAGCGGCGGACTTTGACATCGAGCGCACACAATCCTTCGATCTCTTCAATCTCCGGATAGAGCGAGTCTGGGCAAGCGCGGAATTTCATGAAACGTCGCATGGCCCGCGAGCCGTCGATTTCAGGATCCGTCGTGACGGCCTCGGGCTGGTGGGGCGGAAACGCTGCTCCGAGAGGCGGCGTGGCGAGCCGGCTATGGCGACCCCGAGCGGACTTGAGCTCGGTATAACCCGCTGGCTGTATCGAGAGTGCATGGGGATGTCAGGGGTGCCGATGCGTACTCGATGGCAACGTGAGCCAGCGCGGCCTGACCGACCAGATCGACAGATCGGCGTCCCGCTCATCGACGACGGATGCAAGGTCGCGGACGAAGCCGTCGAGAGAGAAGCCTCCTGGCGCCGGCCCAGACGCTCCGGGGCCCCTCCAGTCGAAGAGCACGACCGAGCGGTTCTTCAGCAGTGGGGCGTGTCGCTGCATGTGCGAATCCGAGGCGAGCGAGACGTCGATCCCCGCTGGCGAAATCGGGCCTGCGATCACCAGCGGACTGCCGGAACCCAAAACCGCGTAGGCGACCTCGGCCCGTCGTCTGTTTGGACGTATCGAATGCCCGCTTGCTGGTTCATCGTTCACGGATGGGACGCGACCTGTCGGTGCACCCCTTGATGGCGCACAGCTCGCAAGCGCCAACCACGAATGTTTGATCGTACTGGGCTGGTAATCCTTGAGGGATCTGGCTCGTCCGATGATGAGTCCGCAGCTAGGCGTCCCCTGCTGCATCAATTAGATCCGGCCCTGCATGGGTGCGCCGAAGGGTAAAGGTCACAGCGCGCCCTGCCGTGAATCACATGACCGCGCTGATGTTCTCTTTCGCACGGTCTTGCTGGGCATCAGATAACCGCGGTGCCACGGGAGGCCGGACTCCCAAGGAGAGGCCCTTGTTCCCAATCGGTCATGTGGCTTCGGCGGTTCTCCTTGCACAGCTTCGCGGGCGTCGACCGAGCCTCGCGACGGTGGTGTCCTCGCAGATCCCGGACCTGCTCGATAAGCCGTTTGCGTGGGTGCTTCGCCGGTCCGAGTCGAGTCACCTGCTCGCGCATTCCTTGATTGGGTGGCTGTTGTTCCGGCTCCTGGCTGCAAGTGCGCTCTCGAGGCAACGCAGCGCTGAGCTGTCGGACGCCTACCTCTCGCACCTGCTGGCAGACGAACTGCATCACGGCCGGGTCCCTTGGCTCTACCCCGTCTCGACGGCGAAGCGGCGCGCCAGGGATCGGTCCGGCCGCGTCCTGCGCATTGGTCTGATCCTCGAGGTGCTGAGCGCGGGTTACTTGGCTGTCGTGTGGCTGTTAACGGATCGCGATCGTGGTGTGGCACTGGACAATCGCTCTGACTGATGGCCTGTCTGAATTCATTCGGGTCGACCGACCCGATTCCTGCGTAACACGCCTTGTCCTGACTGACTCCGGCACACAGCCTCGGGTGACCCGCCGGAGAGGATGCCCAGCTTGAGGTCGATTGAACATGTCCCCGACTGGGACGCCTCCGAGGATGGCGTGGAGTTCGTAGACCCTCGACGTCCCCTTGGCGGGATCGTGCCGAGCGAGCACGCAGCGTTGACGATCGTCGTGCCGACCCGAAACGAGGCGGACAACGTCGAGCGGCTGGTGGCCGAGGTCTCGAAGCTGAAAGACCGGATCGACCTCGAGCTGGTCTTCGCCGACGACTCCGATGACGACACCGTGTCGCGGATCGAGGAGGTGGCGGAGTCAGCACCGGTTCCGGTGCGCTTCATCCATCGGGACGACGGCGTCGATCGTGCCTCGGGCCTCGGGGGAGCCGTGGTCGAGGCGGCATCGATCGCGGAGGCGGACTGGGTCTGCGTCATGGACGGCGACCTTCAGCACCCCCCGGATACGGTTCACGATCTCGTCGAGGAGCGTGAGCGACAGGATGCTGATGTCGTGATCGGGACGCGGTACCGCGACGGCGGGAGCGCTGGCGGACTGGGTCCGCTCCGCCTGCTCGTCTCCAAGGCCTCAGGCCTGGTCACTCGGATCCTGTTTCCGCAGTCGGTTGGCCGGGTCAGCGATCCGATGAGCGGGTTCTTTCTCACCCGCCGCCGGCTGCTAACGGCCGCCGGGTTTCGTCCGCGCGGGTTCAAGATCTTGCTCGAGCTACTGGTGGAATCCGGCCCGCTCCGCGTCGCGGAAGTGCCCTATTCGTTTCAGGATCGCGCCGACGGCGAAAGCAACGCGGACGCCAACGAGGGGCTGCGGTTCATCCGGCAGCTCTGGAATCTCCGGGTGCGTTCAAGTCTGTCTTCACGCCTGGGCGCGTTCGCACTGGTCGGCGCATCTGGGATCGCGGTCAACCTCGGAGCGGTCTGGGGGCTCACTGAGCTAGTCGGGCTGCACTACCTGCTCTCGGCGGTCCTGGCGACGCAGGTGTCGACCGCCTGGAACTTCTGGCTGAGCGACGCACTGGTGTTCACGGGGCGCACGTCCGGTTCTTCCAAGCGATCCCGGTTGCTTCGTTTCTACGGCATGAACAACGCGGCGTTCGCACTGCGCGGACCGGCAATCGTTGCACTGACCTCGGGATTGGGCATTCACTACCTCGTTTCGACCCTCGCCTCCCTGGTGTTGCTGAGCGGCGGGCGGTTCGCATTGTCATCGACTTGGATTTGGCGAGACACGGAGGCGGAGCAGAGCATGAAGAAGCATCGGTACGACATCCACGGCGTGATGTCCGTCGTCAGCGACGTGGCGCTCCCAGAGCTGGCGAGCATGGAGATCGCTGAAGCAGAGGGCCCGGTGCCCGCGATCACGGTGTCGCGTGGCCGGATCCAGAACGCCGGCGACCTCGAGGTGTTTCGGTTCAGCGAGATCCTCGGTTGGGGCGGGTTCGCGACGGACGTGGTGTTCGGCCTGCAAACACGGGTGGGGTACTCGGGGCTGCTCGGTCGGTCGCCGCACGTCCTCTACACCAACGTGGTGGAGCCGCTATTGCGATGGCACCTGGTGGAGCGTGGCTACGCGCTGGCCCACGGTGCGTGCCTCGCGGAGGACGGCCACGCCGTGATGGTGACGGCGCGCACCGACACGGGAAAGACGACGACCGCGCTGAAGCTATTGCAGCAGCGCCCGCTCGAATTCCTCTCGGACGACCTGACACTGCTGGATGAACGCGGCCAGATTCTGTCGTACACGAAGCCGCTGACGGTCAGCAGTCACACCGTCAGCGCGCTCGCGGAAACCAACCTCTCGCGCCGGGAGCGATTCACGCTTCCATTGCAGAGCCGAGTTCATTCGAAGGGCGGACGGACGTTCGCCTTCATCCTGGCGAAGACCCGGCTTCCCGTCGCGACGATCAACACCCTCGTTCAACTCCTGATCCCGCCGCCGAAGTACTCCGTACAGCGACTGGTGCCGGGGGCGAAGACGGGCTCAAGTGCGTCACTGGAGCGGATGGTCGTGATCGAGCGTGCAGACGCCGACGACGAGCGGACGCTCGAGGGCGCCGACGCAGTCGCGGTGCTGCGAGCGAACAGCGCCGACGCGTTCGGCTTCCCGCCATACTCCGAGCTCGAGGCGTACATCCTCGCGCAGCGGCCGGAACTGCGGGCACGTGAGGCGGCGATCATCGAGGCTGCGCTCGAGGGTTTGCCGGCGACGTCCTTGAAGCGCGTCGAGCGGGACTGGGCCGAGCGGATCTCGGAAATGCTTGAGACCAGCACCCCTGCCGTCGAGACGGCGGGTGAGCCCGCCTCGGGACCACGTGCTGCGTAATCCGGCACCTTCAGGTGCCTGGGTTAGCCGGCCGCTCGTGGGTACGCGACAGCGGGACGCCGCCGCACATCATGTGCGGTCGGAGTCGATGTTCAGATCCCGCTGGGGCGCTGTCCTCGGGCTCTCGGCCCTGGCGCTACTGGCGGCCGTCCCGAGGCTGGTCAGCCTCGGTCGAGTCGGCTTCAACAGCGACGAGGCGGTCTACGCCGGCCAGGGTGCGGCGCTCCTCGGCGACGAGCGGATGGCCGAGTTCTTCTCGATCTTCCGCGCCCATCCGCTGCTGCTACAGGGAATGATTGGGAGCCTCTTCACCGTCACCGGGGTCAACGACGTCGCCGCGCGGATGCTGGTCGCGTTGCTGTTCGGCGTCGGCACCGTGCTGGTGACGTACTACCTCGGTCGTGAGGCCGTCGGGCATCGCGGTGGGGCGGTTGCTGCGGTGCTGCTGGCGGTGATGCCGTACCACGTCCTGGTGTCGCGGCAGGTCATGCTCGATCCGCCGCTGGCATTCTTCGCCAGCCTCTCTTTGCTGCTGGCGATCCGCGGATCGAAGGCCCGAAATGAGCGATTCCTCGTTCCCGCAGTGACCGCGGCGGCACTCGCCACGCTCTCCAAGGAAACTGGGCTGCTGCTCTTCCCAATATTGTTCGGGGCCGCCGTCGTGACCGGATGGTGGCGCGTCGTCCGTTTGCGCACCCTGATCGTGTCGCTATCGATCGCAGTCCTGGTGGGGTTGCCGTTCCTGCTGTCGCGGGCGATCTGGAGTGCCGGCGGGTCGTCCGATTACATCCTCTGGCAGTTCTTGCGGCCACCGAACCACACCCAGGCGTACCTGCCCGGGATCATGATTCAGTACGCAGGTCCGCTGTTCATCGCTGCCGCGCTGGTTGGGCTCGGTCGGATGGTTCGGCGCCGCTCGACCGCCGATTGGTACCTGCTCGCGTTCCTCGGCGTGTACGTCACGTTCATGGTCGCATGGCCGACCAAGTTGTTCCCATACCTGATGCTCGTCGTACCGGCGCTCGCGGTCGCGGCCGGCTCTGGCATCGTCTGGGTCGGTGAACTGACTGGGCGACTGATCCCGCGGGTGGCTCCACCGCTGGCTCGCGCGACGTTCGGGATCGGGATGATCGGCGCTCTGGTGTCGGGCCCGATGGTGCTGAACACCGGACGGGTGATCCAAGAGGGCCCTGACCCGCTCTCAGACAGGAGGTTCGACCTCGAAGTCCACGAGTTCGTGGGCGCGCGCGAGGCGGCCGAATGGGCGGGAGAACACACACCGCGTAACTCGCGGTTCCTCACCATCGGGCCATCTCTCGGAAACGTGCTGGCCTTTTACGGGTCGCGCCACTTCGTGGCGCTAAGCGTGAGTCCGGACCCCGCGCGGCGGAACCCCGCCTATGTCCCGGTGGCAAACCCTGACCTCGCGATTCGCCAGAACGACATCCACTACGCCGTTTGGGATTTCCTCTCAGCGAATCGTTCGGGCTTCTACAGCCGCCGCCTGCAGTCATACGCCGCGAAGTACGGGACCGCGGTCGCCTTCGCTGTCTATCGCGACGTGGACGGGGAGGTTCGCGCGGTCGCGGGCTATCCGCCGGCCTCCGCTGAGCCGCTGATCGTCGTCTTCGAGCTGCACGGCGGTGATCCGATCCAGCCGCTGGCGTTCCCACCACTCGAGGCGCAGAGGGACGAGCCCCCCTCGGGACCGGCGGCGTAGCACAGTGCGCTGGTGGTTAATCGCTCTCGTTCTGCTCGTGGGGGGTTGCACCGCGGAGACGGCGCCACCGCCGAGCAACGGCGTCTCGATTCACCAGGTGGTGCCGGTGGGCGCGGAGAACATCTCCACGATCGTCGTGATCCTCGAGCAGAACCATACCTTCGACAGCTATTTCGGTTCGTTCCCGGGCGCCGATGGGATTGATGGTTCCGTGACGTTCCCGCTACGGCCGCTAGGCGAGCCCGGACGTGCAGCGCCATTTCCGTACGATCGCAGCGACGACCAGCGCTTCATCCCCGCTCCCGGCGAAGAGCCGTTGTCGAACGGGCGCGGAGCAGCGATCCGTGCCTGGAACGACGGAGCGATGGACGGCTTCGTCCGAGCGCAGGTGAATCGAGGGTTCAACGGCGAGCTCCCACTTCGCTATTGGGATGGCGACTCGATTCCCGGGATCTGGGAGCTGGCGGAGGAATACGTCCTACTCGACCGATACTTCTCGTCCAGTCCGGGCGGCAGTCTCCCGAATGTGCTGAACCTGCTCGCCGGCTCCGACTTCGGCGTGGAGGCCGGCACGAAATCCGCGTTGACCGAGCTCGCGGACGCCCCGCCGACACTATTCGACCAGCTTGAGGCGGGCGGGGTCTCGTGGGGCTATTACGTCGGTGACCTGGACGAGGCGGACTACGACGAGTTGCGCACCAGGGCTTACCTGAAAAGCGACGAGACAACGCCGTCAGCGGCGTACTGGGCGCCCGTGCTTGCGATCGAACGCTTCGCAGAAGACCCCTACCGCTCGAAGTTGCGGAACCAGTCGGACTTCCTCACGGCCGCAGCCGATGGGGCATTGCCTGAGGTCAGTTACGTGCTGCCATCACCGACGGATCACCAGTTCACCCCTGCGGATGTCAGCGAGAATCGCCTGTTGAGTCTGGTCAACGCGGTAGCCAAGGGGCCGCAGTGGGATGAGACGCTGATATTTGTGGTGTGGGATGACTGGGGCGGCTACTTCGACCACGTCTCGCCCCCTGTGATCAGAGGCGAGCCGCTGGGATTCCGGGTCCCGGCTTTGATGATCTCGCCCTGGGTGCGTCCGGGCTACGTCTCGAGTGTGGACCGCGACCACTCGTCGATCCCGCGGTTCATTGCCGATGTGACCGGAGTGCCCTTCTATCAGCGCGGGCTCACCGAGGATGCCGCGTTCGCCGACGCATTCATCGAACGGGCAACGCCGAACGATCCCGCGGTCTTCGGCGGTGGGACGCTGGGCCATGCGGAGACGCCGCCTCGTGAGGCGCGCCAGGGGACGCTCGTTCTGTATTCCTCGGGACTCGGTCTCGCGGCGACCGTCTTCGCCGGCTGGTGGTTTAGCGGACGCCGACGCAGCGCGGAGGCGGTGGCGTGATGGGCATCCAGATGACGCGCCGACGCTTCCTCGGCGGGGCACTGGCCGGGCTCGGAGCCGTGTTGCTCCCTCGGAGCGTGCGGCCGGCAACGGCGCCGCGCCTGCCTCGCCTGACAGTCAGACATGCTGATACTTCGATCCCGTTTGGGACGCCGATCCTACTGCTCTGGGAGCCAGTCTCGGCCGATGGACTGACCCTCCGCGTCAATGATGGCCCATCGATCCCGCTGTCGGCCCATGCATCGGAGCACGTGATCGAGCCAGGGGACGCGGAGCCAGCGCTTCGCGCTGGTGCGAACACCGTGTCGTTGTCCATCAGTAGCGCTGATGGCGTGACCGTGGGACCAATCACCGAGTTCAGCGTGCGCGCTGCCGGCGGTATCGCTAGTCGAGGATTCGACCTGGAGGATGACGGTCCGATCCAGACGACCGTGCCGCGGGCGGGCGCGGAGATCCGCGTCGACGCTGCGCACGCCCGCAGCAACGGAAAGGGGGTCGCCGTCCGAGGATTGCGACCAGGGGTGTCACAGGCTCACAAGAACTTCGTGCTGAGGCCGGTCGATACCTGCTGGATCCGACTCGCGTTCAAGCCAGTGCGATTCTCCGCCTCGAATGTCGATGTACCCGTCGCCCGGATCGGGTCCAGGCAGGGCGGGCCAACGCTCGAGCTGGTCTGGCGGACGGGACGCGATTTGATCGCGACTGGAATCTCTCACGACCACGGGTTGTTCGGCGGGGAGTGGACACAGGTCCAGATTGGCCTGGATGGTGCCGGTCGTGCGGAGTATTGGGCGCTGGTGGATGGTCGTGAGGTCTTCGTTGGGTCAGCGCAGCTGTCTGACCAGGCAGGGTTGACGTTCGACCAGGTGTCGTTCGGTACGCACGTCCCAACGGTGGGGGCGGAGTTCGAGTACTGGCTCGATGATGTAGCCGTGGCGGAGCACCGGCTGCCGTGGGCGGCTGATGGCGCGGCAGAGATACGCCGGCCCGCGCTGCTGGAGCCGGAGGCGCTGCCAGAGGCATTCTCGTTCGTCTTCGGCTCGTGCAACGTTGCCTCGTTAGTGCCGTATGCCGGAAGTGCGCTCGCGGCCGCTGCCGACGAATTGCCGGACTTCGTGATCCACCTCGGCGACTACGGGTACCCCGACACCGGCGCCTACCGGCAATCAACGAACGGGTACCTCTCGCTGTGGTCCGACCTGGCGTTTGAAGATCAACTAGGACGACTCTTTGAGGTGCCGTGGATCTACGTCGCGTCGGACCATGACGTGGGCGGCAACAATGTCGACCGTGACAGCACCCAACCGTTCGCCCTCGATGCATACGAGCAGTGGGCGAACAACCCTCGCACGGTGCCAGGTGGCGACGGTTCCTACGGCTCGATCGCCCTCGACGAGGGGCGCGTCACGCTGATCTGGCTGGACTGCATCAGCCAGCGATCACCGCTGGCTGACCGGGATGGGCCAAGCAAGACAATGCTGGGCGCCGAACAGAAGCGGTGGCTCTTGGAGCTATTGGAAACGCTCGAGTCTGACCTCGTGCTGATCGCGTCACAAACGGCATTTGCGCATGAATCGGTCACAGGATGGGCGCTCTACCCCCTCGAACGGCGGCAGATCCTCAACGCATGTCTGCGCCTGGATCGACCGGTGCGCTGGCTGACCGGCGACCTGCACGCCGCACGCTGGGCGGCGATACAAGGCGACGTCGTCGAGTGGGGCGCCGCACCGCTCTGCGAGATCACCGAACGCTGCTCGCCAGCCGCCCCGTTCGTGCAGGACAGTCGTTGCGTGTCCTGGTTCGACGACTTCGGTGCAGATCTGCGGATCACCGATCTCAGCCACTCCGAGCTACTTGCCACGCTCTCCGTCGACGAAATCCACGCGGGAACTGCCTACGGGCGGGTGTCGCTCGACACCATGGCAGGCACCGCCGAGTTCTCCGTCAGAGATCGCCACGGCGAGGCGATCGCGCGCGACGGCGCAGTGTTAAGCGAGCTAGTGGCCTACCGTCGTGACTAGTTCCCCGGACCGGGAGCGATTGCCGAGGATGAACTGGTCTCGAACGGCCCGAAGATCTCTCTGATGAGGTCGAGATAGCGCGACCCATAGCGGAGCGACGGCTGGACGTAGGTGTTCTCGAGGAACTCGTTCCACGAGATGATGAGCCAGAGGTCCGGCTGCGAGCGCACATTACCCTCGTAGAGGCGGCGCATCGTCTCACCGTCGTCGCGTGGGACGCAGGTTCCGCCGAGTCCGAAGTTCGAGATGTTGAAGCCGGGCGCGATCGGCGCGAGCCAGAGCTTCCCGTCGTCGTGGATCGTGTTGGCAAGGGCTTCGACCTGCTCAAAGGACCATGGGTTCTTCGTCGGGTTCTGGCTCGACCAGTACCAGTGGTCGCCGTCGAACGAGTCGGCGGCGCCTCGCTGCCAATTCGCCAGTCGATGCTCGTTACCAATCAGCGTCAGCTCGTCGCGCGTCGACCGACTAGCCGTTCGAATCTCCTCGGGTGTGTAGCTCGATGATCCCATCCAGATCACCAATACCTGGTCGGTGATGTCCGTGATGCCGAAGACTGGATGCTCCGCATACTGACGCGCCAGGTACTCGAGGTCATTCGTCACCTCAGTGACTGGCCGCGGTGAGCGGTCGGCGCGACGGCTTTGGTACGCGACCATCAAGCGAAACTCCGCGCCGTCCTCGTTGAATCGCTCGACGGCGTCAACCATTGAGGCGAGCCGCTCGTTCCAGCGGTTCGAGCTGGGTGTCTGATCGGCGGTACCGTCTCCCGGCCAGGCGACTGCAAAGCCGTCGATCCCCGCGTGAGCCGCCTGTGAGAGATGAAGGTCGAAGGTACCGGCGGCATCCTGATCGACGAGGTACAGCTCCGGCGGCACGTCAAGCAGCGTGTTGCCGTTGAACGAACTCGACGCAGTGCAACCATCCTGATGGATCAGGGCCGGCGCGAGCGGCAACTGACCATTCACCTGGTAGTCCGCGCCGAGTTTGTTCCTCCAGTGCAATGCGGTCCACCACATGTAGTAGTGGGCGAAGACGGGGGCGTTGTCCTCATACGGTGCAGCTACTGCGTCGACGACGGGGAGGCGGGCCGCCTCGAGAGTGTCGCGAGTTGGCCCGTCTGTTGCGCCGGGTAGCGGAACGGTCTCGGCTGAGGGGTGCCCACGGGCAGGACCGGAGGCGGTAGTAGACAGGGCACCGGCCCCGACGGCGACTACCGACAAAGCGATCACCAGCATCGCACCGACGATCTGCTCCAGGATCGCTGACCTCATCGGATCGCTTCCGATCGGCTTGCGGGTGAGTCGCGGCCGTCTCTCCAAATAATCGAACTCTCGCACTCCGCTGATTAGGCACTCGACTGGTGGGTCGGAACCGAGCGGTCGAAAGCGGACCGCGAGCCACCAGGGGACCGCGGCCTAGACGATTACAGGGCTCGTGCAGACGCCCGGCCCGCCGACTGAGCCGTCGCCGGAGCGGCAGGCCGTCCACACGTGGACACCTTTGGATTCAGGAACTAGCTTCGCTCTCTCGGTCGAGCCCGCAAGCGAGGAGTCCCACATATGAGCGTGATGATGGTCATGAAGGTTCAGGCGGATAGCGACGCATTCCGCAGCTACATGGACTCTCACGCAGCTGAGATGCAACAGCTCAGCGAGGACGCGAAGAGTCAGGGCGGCATTCATCATCGCTTCGCGATCGGTGATGGCTTCTTGCTGGCCATCGACGAGTGGGAGAGCGCTGACGCGTTCATGAGCTTCTTCGAGGGCAACGAGGCGGTCGCGGCAGCGATGCAGGCAGCGGGCGCACAGGGCGAGCCAGAGATCTCGATCGGCGAGGCGATCGACGCCCCAAGTAACTACTAGGCGCGCACCTCGGACCTCTCTGGAAACCTCGTCGAGAAGTGACTCAAGCTGCCGCTGTATTCGTTCGCTTGGCATCCCAAGCCTGATGGCATCTGGAGCGCCTAGCGTTCACACGAATCTTTGATGGTGTTCGGGACTACGCCTTCAGGATCTTCTTCTTCGCGATCACCTGGTCGAGGTAGATCCCGAGCCCGCAGCGGCTGCACAAGATGCGACGGGTCGAGGAGAGGCTGCTTCAGGAGTAGTCGGTGTCTCCGAACGCGACGTGGATACGCGCAGTGGTGTCGTCGAGCAGGAAGTCGAGCAGGTTATCGGCGCGCCGCCAGTACCCCAGGCTGGGCACCGGCTTTGAGGGAATGAAGCCATATCGCAGGAAGGTCTCGCGGTAGGGGTGGACCCGAGGCACCAGCGCGGTCAGCGATACGCACTCGTCCCGGACCGTCGAGATCGCGTCTTCGATGAGTGCGCGCAACACCCCTTCGTCGCCGGGTATCGCGAGGAGATCCACTAGCTGGGCATCTCCGCCTCTCACCGCGGTGACGACGAACCCAACGAACTGCCCGTCCTGCTCTGCACCGCGAACACGGTAGATACCTCCTCGTGGGTCGCAGTAGCGCCAGTTCAAGTACCGCCGGTCACGCACCACGGAGAAGTCAAACAGCTCTCGGGTCTGCTCCCACAGCGAATCAGCGCGCGCATCGAACTCCCTAAGAGTCAGCATGGTGACGGCGGGGGGCGGATCCCAGTACTTCCGCCAGCGGATGGAGTTGACCAGCATTCTCACGCGAATCCGTGCCACGCCAAGGACCGACCGCAAGGAAACGGCACCCGCTCGCCGGACACCCGGCGGATTCAGATGCAGTGTCAGACGGTCTGCCTGGTTGGCGATGAGGACACGCCCGTCTTGTCGCTCGGCAGACCGAACTAGCCGCGGATGTCTCGAGCCCTCGTTCACACCAACGGGCTCCACACGTCCAGAGGCTCGCTCGTTCTCGAACCAGTCATCCCACCGACGGTTCAGGCCCCGATCTTGATAGTCGGGGTGCACGGCTCGGTCCGCGCCAACGCGTCCGGGAAGCCTTCGGCCCCGTAGCCACACGTCTCTTCCGACCGCTCCGTTGTAGCCAACGACGCGCCCATCGACCTCGACGACAGTGACGTGGTCGGGCAGCGGCTGTGGCGAGTCAATCTTCCACTTCAGGTGGTCCAGCGGTGGAACGTTCAAGGGCAGTCTCGGCCACGTCGACCCAAACGCTGCCTGGACAACGGCGAACACCTCATCCACTTCGTCTGGGCGCATCGGGCGCAGTGTCGCCTCGTGTTCCAAAGGTTGTCGCCTCGACGCCTTCTCCCACATCCGCTTCTGAGGTCTGGCGTGGGCGCGCCGTCTGCCTGATGCTGACTGCGCGCGAGCGGGTCGCCGAGAGACACGCGACCCGAGCACCCCTACGGAAGTCTAGTCCATAACGTGTCACGTGAGGCTGCAGCGATGACGGGGACCTCGACGATGTGGCCGGGGGCACAGTCAACGAAGCCTCCTATCCCGCGAGGCAACAGCAGCAGCCGGCAGCATTTGGCTAGGAGGGTCGAGGGCCAGGGGCCCGTCGCCACGAACGCCGGCACGGGGCGCCTTGACAGCTGCATCGGACGACCCGTTACGCCGTGTCAGGACTGAGGCGTCACACCTGTCGGGGGTTCGTAGCAGAACAGAGGACCGTGACGCTCGCGGCGGAAGCCGAGCTTCCGAGCCAGTGCAAGCGACGCTTCGTTCGACTCCGCCGCGTGCCAGATCGCCTCGTAGCCCCGTCCTTCGAGCTCTGCGAGGAGGTGAGAGCAGGTCAGATGGGCGTATCCGTTCCCGCGTTCTCCTTCACGGGTCACGACGCCGACCTCCCAGCGACCATCCGCCCGAAACTCTGCGTACGTCTCGCAGAGAATGCGATCGCCACGCATCAAGAACCGACCCCAGCCGTGTTCGAAGAAGCTCGTCTCGCTCCCAAAGATATCGATCTGGTCCTGCCGCCACTCCGCCCGCTGGAAGAGGTCGGCGTCAACAGGTACAAGCGATAGTCCCGACGGGAGGGCCGGAAGCGCGCTTGTTCGGTGCCCTCCATCAAAGACAACGGAGCGCCCGAATACCGTGGGCTCGGGCATGCGCTCGATGCGCGGGTCACCGTCCCACATCTCAACGTGCGTGTGTCCCTCACTGGGGAGCGGCTTGGCCGCGCTGGTGGCCTCGGCAGCAACGGTCTCCCGAGTCCACTGGAGCATCGCGACCAGCTCACCCATCGATTGGTGACCAAGAAAGAACGTCAAGCCGAAACTGCGTTCGTGGACGACACCTCGCGCGGTGGGAGCACCCGCGTCCAGCCACGAGACCCCAGACGCTTCTCCACGAAGGACGGCTAGCGCCCGCTGGGCGCTAGGTGCGTCGGGATCGACCAGCGTTTGGAGCGCGGCTCGTTTCGCGGCGGAGGAAGTTGCGACCAGCTCCATCGTTGAGCCAGCCTATTGTCACGGGTCACACGAATGCCGGATCGTCTGAAGGACACGTCGCTCACATCGCGATGGGAACGACGCCGATCGCACCGAAGCTCACCGGCCTCCTGAATATCGCCCGCCGTAATGGCTGAATCCAGAAGGGTTGGGGCCGGGCGGATTTGGGCCGATCAGTTCTCGTCGAAGCCCTGCTCGATAGCCCAGGAGACCAACTCGGCGCGGCCAGTTAGCCCGGTCTTTCCCGAGATCTTACTGATGTGCCGCGCGAACGTGGCGGAAGCGATGAAGAGCTCTTCGGCGATTTGAGCGTCCGTGTGGCCAGCCACCACTAGCCTTAGAACCTCGACCTCTCGATCGCTTAGACCAGCTGGATTCGCCACATCGCCCCCCCGACCCTGACACTGCCGTGAATCTCAGGAATCTACAACGCTGCGAGCGTTACCAACGCCGGAGCCGTAGGGACCGGGTCAACCGGCCTGCACGCCAGTCACGATCGCAAGTTCGTGTCACGGGGCGAGCTACTGAGGTCGGCTACTAGGCAAGCCCAAGCTTTTCGTGCGTGCGTCGCACCGTGACTTTCACGACCTCGGTCTTCGCGCGCACTGCGGCCGACAGCAGATATCACGCAGATGCTAGATTCCCGGCAGCGTGCAGGCTTTGGACGCGAGGGGGATTCATGGCATCGGGACACCAAGGGACATTCGTACCGAAGGAGGGTCGCCGCGCAGAGGCGATCGAGATGCTGATGGGCTCCGTCGCGTTCGCGGAGGAGCACGGTGCGATCGTCAGCATTCGAAGCTCGGTCATCGGCGGCCCGGAGACCGGCAGGTTGACGATCGCACAAGTATTCGAGAACCCGGATGCACGCGCCTCGTTTCTCGACGCGGCGGACGCCGTGGAGAAGCACTCGATTCGCGACACGATGGCGTCCGCAGATCCACCCGCTGGGAACGGCGGTCGAATCCTGTTCGATGAAGTCGGGGAAGGAGACATGCCATTGAAGCCAGCGATCATGTTCGCTGTGGTCTTCGGCATCGGGCCCGGGAAGCGACAGGAAGCTAATGAAGTACTCGCGGCGACGAGCGCGCGGCACTCGACCTTAGGCGTCCAGTCACGCAACTGGCAGATCGCGCTCGCCGGCTCAAGCGGCGCACAACTCGCTCGGACCTCGGCCTTCGACACCTGGGCCGACTACACTCGGTTCGTTGCGGGCAACCAGGCAATCGCCGAACCGCAGCCACTTGGCCAGGGGATCGCATCCGGGGCGCTGCAACTACTCTCGACGAGTGCGTCACGTTCGTTGAACCGGTAGGAACTCGAGCGGGACCGGCCGGTAGCTCGATCCCCGCGGTTTGCGATCGCGGAACTCACCGAGGTGGCGGAGACTCGCCGCGACCGTTCCGCCAGCATGAGGTGGTAGGGGAGCGCGCACTCGTCCGTCTGGATCAACTCGCGCTGACGGCCTCTCAACGACGGGTCACAGTCCCAGGCTCGGGAACGGTCATGCGGAACGCGACAACGTTGGCCGTGAACAGCAGGCCGATCTCCGTAGGCGCGATTTCACACCAAGTCTGGTTCGTGACCCGCAGAGGCGTCCGGGGGCGCCATGTCGTTTGTGATACGTTTCCGCGGCAGCAGCGGAGGTCGCAATGGCAACCACTTACGTCGGATTCTTCGGTGTCACGGATTCCGCGGCCCCAGTACTCGAGGCAGCGGCGAGGGAGACAGGCAGCTGGCCCCAGGAATTCATCGACAAGGTGAACGGGTTTCCCGGGAGCTTCCCGGACGGGCTTCGTTTAGTCGGGTCGTGGGGAGTGGCTGGCGGCGAGCGCCCCGGCGTGACGGTCGTCGAGGCAGACGATTTCGCGGCCCTCAGTCACGTTAACAACTACTACAACGGCTGGCTTCAGTTCGAGTGGCATGCGACCGCCACTGGTGGTGTCGCCCGCGACCAGTAGTCAGCCCAACCGCAGACGGTCACGTGGTTCGCCGGCCCCTCTCGAAAGGAACGGGGCCGGCCCCTGCTTCACCATGTCCCAGTCACCGTGCCGCTCGTACACACGATGTGTTGTTCGCGGCTCGCTCCGGGTCTCAGAGCCGTCTCGGACAGAAGCGAGCACCTTGCTCGAGCGGGGCGACTCAATCGAGTCCGCGCTGCATGACGGGTTCGATAGGGTCGGGATCTGGAATCGCTGGCGTGGTTGCCCCGTGCGCCCGTTGCGAGCGGCGTCCGGTGAGACGCTCAGCGTCCTCGCGCGAGATCTTGCCGTCGGCGACGAGCGCGGCTGCTTGGACGGGCGACAGCTCAGCGTGCGCCAGGGCTTCAACGCGGAGGTGGCGGAGCCGCGAACTCAGTGCGAAGAACAGCAGGAGACTCGCCAGCATCAAGGTGGAAGAGACAGCGACTGTCGCTGGTGCGCCGAACTGATCGACGGCTAGCGTGAGCGGCAGGATGCCGAGCGGCATTACCCCGAAAGACATCATCAGCAGCGACATCACGCGGCCTCGCAACTCGTCGCTGACAAGCGCCTGGATCGTCGAGTCGTTCGTCGTCATGAACAACATTCCGCCCACATTGCCGACTCCGAACATGACCAATCCCAGCGCGAAGGCGCTGGGGCGAGCGAGGCCCAGCGAGGTCGATTGGGCGAACACCACATAAGAGATACTCATGATCACGGTGCCGACGAGCAGGATGATGCTCTTGCGGGAGACTCGTTCCAGGTTTGCAGCGATCAGGGCACCGATGAGACCTCCGATGCCAGCGGCAGCCATCAGGGCCCCCAGTGCCCCCGGTCCCTGCTCGAACACTTCCTCCGCGAATACCGGCAGGACCATCTGAACCGGGAAGGCGAAGAGCGGCATCATCATTCCTGCGGCCATCAGCAATCGAAGTAGCGGCTGGTTTGCGACGTACCGGAAGCCGTCACTCAACTCCGTGCGGAAGCTCGCATGCTCTCGTGTTGCGACCATGCCGAAGCGCGGTAGCGGTATCAAAGCGGCGACGGCCACGAGGTACAAGACGACGCCAGAAGCCCAGACGACACCAATGCCGAGCGGTGCGATGAGCAGTCCACCAGCCGCCGGCCCGACGATGCGGGTGAGATTCATGCTCCCCATCTGGAGCGAGATAGCGTTCATCATCCGGTGTTGCGGAACCAGAGCTGGCACCATCGCCTGCCTCGCCGGCATGGCGATCGAGATCGAGACGCCCAGACCAAGCGTTCCAGCCAGCAGATGCCAGAACTCGATCAGGTCAGCGATGATGAGACCGGCGAGCACGGCATTGACTGCGGCAACGAAGAGCTGGACGGCCATCAGCAACGTTCGCTTGTTGTATCGGTCAGCAATCACCCCGCCCAGCGGTGCCACCAGCAGCATCGGCAGGGCCATGGTGACTGCGATCAGGCCCAGGGCCACGGCCGCGTTGGTGAGTTCGAACGCCAGGTACCCCCGAAGCAACTGATTCATCTGCATCGCGAGGAAGAAGCTCGTGTGCCCGACGAAGTACCAAGCGAAGTCGCGTTCGCGCAGCGCGGCGAACGTCTGGGAGACAGGGGAACGAGTCGAGGGCAAGCGGGCTCCGGTCGACCGTGGAGCGTTCGGGGTTGAGGAATCAGGCGCGCGCGGACACTCACGGTAGCGTGAACTCGAGGTGGTGGCATGCCGATCGGAGCAGGTCGCAATGCTACGGCGGGGGACGTCGGTCAGGGACAAGCACAAATCGGTCATCGTGACGGCCGTACCCGAGGGCGAGGCGGCAGTCGCGGGCATCTCACGCGGGAGATCGAGCCGCGAACTGACAAAACCTCCTGAACCACCCTCTGAACGGGGTTTTGTCAGTTCGGAGACGCCTTCCAGCTACCTCCGCCCGACGGCGAACGAGGTTTTGTCAGTTCACCCGCCGCTTGTCGCAGCAGCCACGGCATTACTCCAGGGGTTCTGTCAGCTCGGCAGGGCATTGAAACCACGGGTCGCGTTATGATGAACGTCATGAACGCGTCATTCGCGCTGACCGCGAAACAGGCTCGCTTCGTCGAGGAGTACCTGGTTGATCTCAACGCCACCCAGGCAGCGATCCGTGCCGGCTACTCCAAACACACGGCGAAGGCGATCGGTCACGAGAACTTGACCAAGCCTGACATCGCACAGGCCGTCAGCGCGGCACAAGACCAGAGGTCGCTCCGAACCGAAATCACACAGGACTGGGTGCTGACCGAAATACGCGATACCTATCTCGAGGCGCGAGCCCTGAAGCATCTGCCCGCAGCGAATCAAGCACTACAGCTGATCGGCAGGCACCTGGGGATGTTCACCGACCGCATCGAGATAGACCTGAAGGCGCAGATCCTCCAGGTCAGCGCGGAGCTGGGGTTGAACCCGGTTGAGCTGGAAGCCGAAGTGCGCCGCCTCAGCAGCTAGCGGCGCCCGCCGACTGCGGCGCAGCCAGATCACACGATGCGCCGCCTCACGCCGCGCGTACCTACCACGTACTTACGGCACGCACGTTGGAGGACGGACCGAGACGGCCACGGATGCCGCGCACCATGACAGCGGACTCAACGAACGACAGAGGACGAGTGCGGACGAACTCACTGCAATTCAAATCTGCGCGCCCCGACCACTTCCCCCAATGGTTCATCGGCTGCTTGCGAAGCAGCGCGGCACCGCAACGTTGATCTGCTTTGTAGCTGACACCCTTGTGGTGGAGGACCTTCGGCCCTTCGAGATCCTGGCGATCGGACGTTTGCTGGCCGACGGGAGGCGTGAGGAGCAGGGCGAGGAGCCCACCATGATCTCTCGACAACGTCCGAAGCCCAGCTGGAAGGCCTCGACCTCTTTCTGACCGCGCTGCTTCTGTTCGCCCTGGCATGTGGAGGCGGTACCGAGGCAGCCCAATCCCAGCCTGATGCCGGCAGTCAATCGGTCGATTCTGCACGAACTGCCACTGACGCGGTCGCCTCGAACATCGAGTACCCGCAAGGACTGCGACCCCTCCTAGAACTGCCCGAGGTCTGCCGCCAGCTAATTCTTGACGAGGCGACGTACCCCGCAAAGCTCAACTGGCGAGGGTGCGCCACCTGTAACCAGGAGGTTGGATTCGACCTCGGGGAGGTCCGGATCCTCTACGAATCCGTCGGCGATCCACTCTTCCTCACCGAGCGAATCGCGGGCAACTAACGACCGGCGAAGCGCGAAGACTCGGGGTGCTCATCGGGAACGAACTGGACATCCTGCGTCGCCGCCGGAGGACGCCAGCGGGCCCTAGCGTGCAGCTATCTGGTAGACGGTCGTGTACCGCACCCGGATCAGCTCTGCTCCGTCCTCGCCCAGAATCGCACCCGCGATCGTCAGGAACCGGTTCGCGTTGCGCTCGGTCGCATCCACAAAGCGACCGATCACGGTCAGCGTCTGGTCCGCCCGCACCGGAGCCAACTGCTGGATGCGGCTGTGGTAGTGCATTGACGGGTACTGGTCGTACGAGTGCAGCAGCAGTTGGTACATCTGGCTGCCGATGAAGTGTGGATGCACGAGCGCGTCCGGTCCGTGCCATCGGGGATCCTCGTCCCGCACGCGAGCCGCGATCGTCGCCGCATCCTCGATCGACACTGGCACCGCCCGAGGCAGCAACGATTCGCCGACCGGGACGTCGGACACCGCATCGAGACGCGGCTTCGAGGCAGGAGCGTCTTCACCCGTTCGCCGGTCGCCGGGATCCTCGATCTCCTCGAACCAAGAGGCGGCTCCGAGGCCGACGCCACCCACGACACAGCGTTCGTCACCTTGCCGGGTAATCTCGACGTCGGCTGCTCCCGGCTCTAGCTCGCGGATACTCGCGTGCACCTCGTCGCCGCCGTAGACGGGTCGGCGGAACCGGAATTCGGTCCAACCGTGATCGAGCCAGCCGGCGCCGAGCACCTCGACCACGGCGGGCACCGCCCAACCGAACACGACGACGCCCGTCACGAGGCCGCCCTCGTAGCCAAGGCGCTTCGCCTCCTCGGGTGAATGGATCACGTTCCGACTGGTGTCGTTGTCGAGGTAAGCAGTGACCCGTCGCTCGGCCGTCTTCTCAGTCATGTCGCTCCCGTCGCCATTCCAACGCTGAATGTATCGGCAGCGCGTCCGCCGTCCGCCGCCATCTCTAACTGCCTCGCATCGCCTCGGGCCGATCGGTAACGCCCGCGGTCACCAGCGTCTCGACCTCCTCGCTGGTGAGGCCGAGCAGATCGCGAAGGGCGTGATCGACGCCGTCCGCGTAGCGCGGCGCGTCGGCACCAGTCGTATCGTTGCCGGCCAGTGACCGCCAGGCCATTGATGAGTGTGGGAACGGCTGTCCGGTGATGGCGTGCGTGTGCTCGGCGAACGAGCCGCGCTCCCGGAAATGCGGGTCGGCGAGAATCTCCGACACATCGTTCGCCGCGCCGGCCGGCACGCCAGCCGTTTGGAGCAGACGCTCCGCCTCACCGGCATCACGAGTGCTGGTCCATTGCTCGATTGCTGCATCCAACTCGTCGTGTCGCTGCCGCCGTTGCGCGGCCGTGGCGTACGAGGCGTCGTCCGCCCACTCGGCGTGCCCGATCGTCCGGGCCAGCGCACGCCAGTCGTCCGCATGACGGACGGTCACCGCCAGCCAGCGATCCGCACCCCGGCACCGATAGACGCCTTGAGGGGCGTGCCACGGGTGCCGGTTGCCGAGGCGGGACCAATCGCGTCCGTTCACGCTCGCGTCGAGCAGCGCGGGCGCCACCACCTGGAGCTGTCCCTCGAGCATCGCGAGGTTGATCGCTTGCCCCTCACCGGACCGCTTGCGGTGCCGTAGTGCGGCAACCGTACAGAGCACCGCGGTCATTGCCGCCGTCTGGTCACCGTAGAAGCTCGCGGGCTTGTTTGGACCGCGATCCGGGTAGCCCGTCAGGTGCGAAATACCGCTCATCGCGTCGAGTCCTGGCCCGTACGAGCGTCGCTCGGCGTACGGTCCGTCGCTCCCAAACGCGGGAATCGAGACCAGGATGATCGAGGCGTTCGCTGCTCGCAGCTGCTCGTAGGTCAGCCCCCATGACTCCAACACCCGCACCGAGAAGTTCTCCAGCACGACGTCGCTCTGCTTCACCAGCTCCAGGAACACGTCACGCCCTGCCGGCGACGTGAGATCCAGCGGGAGGTGACGCTTGCCCCGCTGCAAATCGTCAACGTGGTAGCTCGGCTGGTATGCACTGTCCTCCGGAGACGGTCCATCGTCGTTGACGCGAGGCGGGAGCGTCACCATCGGCCGGCCCTTGCTAGCTGGCTCATCAATCTTGATCACCTCGGCACCGAGATCGGCCAGCGCGGCACCCGCGGTCGGTCCAGCGACCGCCGTGGTGAGCTCCAGGACGCGAATGCCGCGCAACGCCGAACCTGCGGAAGTGGCGTTCGCTGCCCGCCCGGCGGCGCTCAGGCTGGCAGACACCTCGGGTGGCGAGGCGGTCCACTCATCCAGCACCTCGTCCGTGTGTTCGCCGAGCGCCGGAGCGCGCGCCGTCTGCCACGGAGTCGCGCTGAGCCGCACCGGCGCGCCTGGCTGCGTCACGGTGCCGAGTTCGGGGTAGTCGAGGTCGACGAAGAAGCATCGCTCGGCGAGGTGAGCGTCCTCAAGCACTTCAGCGGGGCTGAACACCTCGGTGAATGGGACGCGCAGCTCCTGAGCGTGACGCACCACCTCGGCGCGATCGTGCTCGGCGAGCCAGAGGTCCATCCGCTGATCGATCGCGTCAGCATTGCCGGTCGGGAGCTCGAGCAGTTCGTCAATCACCGGGTCGGCCATCATCACCGCGAGGAGGTCGGGATGGCGGTAGTTGAGGTGCGCGTGCACCCAGCCGTCCCGGCAGGGGCGGAGCGTCGAGGGGTACGGCGACGTCGGATCGGTGCGCAGCAGCCGGGCGCCGTTGCGGACGAACAACTCTCCGCTCACCGCGTAGTTCTGCAGCGCGCCCCCGAGCATGAACAGCGCCGCATCGGCCGCGGACACATCGAAGCAGTCGCCGCGACCGGAGCGATCGCGGTCGAAGAGGCCGATCACGATCGCCGCGGCCGCGTGCAACGCCGCGTGCTGAATCACGAGGTCGTCGAACGGCTTGACCGGCTCGCGGTCAGGATCGCCGGTCAGACGCAGGTAGCCACCGATCGCCGCATCGACGATCTCCGAACCCTGGTCCTGAGCGCGGGGACCCGACTGTCCGAACGCACTCAACGAGGCCATTACCAGGTCGCCGCGCTCCACCCGCAGCTCTTCGTAGCCCAGCCCGAGGCTGGCGAGCACCCCCGGCCCCTGGCTCTCGATCACCGCGTCGCTCGCGTGCACCATCCGGCGGAACTCGTCGCGTCCCTCGGCTGTCTCGAGGTCCAATACGACGCTGCGCTTGCCGGCGTTGAGGTGGAGGTGACGGAGCGCGCGCTCTGGGCCTGGTTCGTCGCCGGCAAACGGGGGCCACCCCCGAACCTCGTCGCCGCTGGGTGGTTCGACCTTGACGACGTCCGCCCCGAGTCCAGCGAGCATCCGCCCGGCGTAGCCGAAGCTGCCGGTCGTCAGGTCCAGGACGCGCACACCCTCGAGGGCACCTGTCACGTCGCGGTCGCCATCCGGCATGCCGGGCCCTTCGAATTGCGCTCGCCGAGGCAGATCGAGGGCGATGATATCCGAGCGCGCCAGGTCACATGTCCGAACGACTGCCTCGTTGACCGCCGTTCGCCAGGCGACCCAGAGGGGCAGGTTGTCCACGTCTGCGTTGTCTTTTCGGATCTGGCCGCAAACTGTCCAGTGCATCGCAGACGTGATGACGGTGGAGCCGACAACACAGGGCGATGCTGATGTGCTTCTTTCGATGTCCGCCCGCTTCCGGGACGAACGCGATCGCCGATCTGAGTCCGACGATCGCCAGACCAGACTGACGTACTCACAGCGCCTTGACGATCCGGGCCCAGACTCGTCTACGCCTCGTCAGCGTGGCGGGCGGAGCCGGATGAGTGGTCAGCCGACGTCGGTGCATCCTCGGCGCGGTCATGGTCGAGCAATCGGCGGTTCGATTCCCGGACCCCCACCAGTCACTTCTCCTACTGAGCCGCCAGCAGCGTCGCGTATTCGACGGCGAACCAGAGCGCCATTGAGCCGGCACGGTCGTCGTGCCCGCTGATCGGCGCGCGCTGCAGGTAGTCCTCAAGCGTTGGGAGCGGGCCGGTACCCGGGCAGGAATCGCGGACCATACCCGCGTCATCGATGCGCTCCGCGACCGCAGCCCAGGCCTTCGCCGCGACTGGTTCGAGGTCCGCCGGCAGCCAGCCCCGCTGGATGCCGCGCGCTAGCGCGTAGCCGAGGATCGCCGTGACGGTCAGCTCAAGGTACGAGTCCGGTCGGTCGATGAGCTGACGCCAGGCCCCCGACTCGTCCTGGTACCTGATCAATGCGTTGAGGTGGGCGCGGTGCTTCGCCTCGATCACCGCACGCTTGGGGAGGTCCGCTGGGAGGCACGACAACGCCTCACAGAAGCCGAGCGCGGCGAATGCGTTCCCTCGACCCCATGTGAACGGCGATGCGCTGCAGTGCCACCAGAGGCCGGTGTCGGGTTGCGCGTCGACGGCGTCGAGGAATGCGACCAACCCGTCCGCATACCGAGCGTCGCCGGACGCCTCGTACGCCCGGCCGAGCAGCGCGCCGACGAAAAAGATGTCCTCGACACGGAAGTCGACGTCGACCGCGGCCGGGCGACCGTCGGAGCGCCGCTCCAGGTACAGGTCGGCGATCTGCACCAGCAACGCCGAGTAGCGCGGATCGCTGGTGACCTCGGACAGCTCGGTGGCCCACAGGTATCCGGCGTGGACGGAGCCGTCGGCCGCTCGAATCTCGTCGAACGAGGTGGGCGCTACGAATGGCTCGACCGCCTGGGCGATGGCGCGTGCTGGGTCAACGGCGTCCGGCACGAGGCGGTGCAGGCGCAACTGGCCACTGATCGCGACCCCGCGGACGTAATTCACGGGCTCGAGGACGTGGCCGTACTCGGAGGCGAGCACGTGCGCGACGTCGAGCGGTGGGTGGATCGCGATGATGGCCTCCCGTCCGCCGGTCAGGGCTATCCGCGCCCGATGTACGGCATCTTTGTCGCCATGACGGTCATGAATTGGACGTTGGCGTCGAGCGGCAAGCCGGCCATGTAGACGATCGCGTCGGCCACGGCCGAAACGTCCATCGTTGGCTCCACCTCGATTGAGCCGTCGGCCTGCGGCACCCCGCCGCTCATCCGCGCGGTCATCTCGGTGGCGGCATTCCCGATGTCGATCTGGCCGCAGGCGATGTCGTACTTGCGACCGTCAAGCGACGTCGCCTTCGTCAGTCCCGTGACGGCGTGTTTCGTCGCGGTGTAGGGCGATGAGTTCGGCCGGGGACGATCGGCAGAGATCGATCCGTTGTTGATGATCCGACCGCCCATCGGGTCCTGGCCCTTCATCAGCCGGAACGCCTCCTGGGTGCAGAGGAACGAGCCGGTCAGGTTCACATTGACGACCGCCTGCCACTGTTCGAGCGTCAAATCCTCCAGCGGCACGCCGGGCGCGCCCATCCCTGCGTTGTTGAACAGGAGATCGAGGCGGCCGAACTCCGCGCGCACAGCCTCGAACAGCCGAGCGACCTCAGACGGAACCGTCACGTCGGTAACGATCGCCCGCGCACGAGACCCGCTCTCGTCAGCGAGCCGTACGGTCTCATCGAGCGCGTCGGGGCGTCGGCCGGCAACCACGACCGCATAGTCCGCTTCGAGCAGCGCGAGCGCCGACGCGCGGCCGACCCCGGAGCCGCCGCCGGTCACGAGCGCGACGCGCGTTGCGCTGTCCGATGTCATCCATTACCTCCAGCGTGGGCGCCGGCACCGAGGCCGTACGGGGCTGCCCAGCCCAGACCGTCGCCGCCCTCGGTCGCGGCAAACTCGCAGCCAACCCAGCCAGCGAAGCCCAGGCTGTCGATCAGGTCGAACAGGTACGGATAGTTGATCTCCTGTTGCTCGCCCGGCTCACGCCGCCCCGGGACGCCGCCGATCTGGATGTGCGCGACCACGTCGAGGTGCTTGCGCAGCGCCTCGGTCAGCGATCCCTCCATGATCTGCAGGTGGTAGAAGTCAAACTGCATGGCAACGTGTTCGCTACCGACTGCTTCGATGATCCGGCGCGCCTGGGCGCTCCCGGTCAGGAAGTAGCCGGGATTGTCAGTGGTGTTCAGCGGCTCCAAGAGCAGCTTCACCCCCTGAGCACCCGCCAGCTCGGCAGCCCAGCGTAGGTTCGCCAGGAACGTCGCCTCGGCGCGCGGGTCGCCCTCGGTGCGACCGGCCACGCAATGCATCTGCCGGCAATCCATCGTCTCGGCGTAGCGTAGCGCCCGTTCGACCGCGCCTCGGAACTGGGGTTCCTGGTCAGGCATCGCGGCCAGGCCCGGTTGCACGTTGATCAGGACCGCTTCGAGGTTATGTCGCGTTAACTCGGCGGCGAGTGCTTCTGCCGGCTCCTCATAGGGCGCCTGAACCTCCACAGCCTCGAATCCCGCGCGAGCGGCTCGCTCGAACCGCTCGATCAGCGGGACGTCCTGGAACAGCCACGAGACGCTGGCGGCGAACTTCGGCATGAGCGCCATCCTAGCGGCCACCGCGCATCGCGATCGGGCTCCAGCGGACGCTCGCCTATCATCGCGCCAGTGGAGGCCCCGATGACCGACCAGATTCAGCTTGATGTTGCGAACCGCATCGCCACCGTGACGTTCAACAATCCGGAGCGTCGGAACGCGATCACGTTCGAGATGTGGCACGAGCTGCGTCGAGTGCTGGTCGATCTGAAACACGACGCCGAGGTCCGTGTCATCGTCTTCCGCGGCAGCGGTGACGTCGCTTTCTCCGCCGGGGCCGACATCAGCGAGTTCGAGACCCGCCGCAAGAACGCCGCCCAGGCGACGATCTACAACGCCGCGTTCGACGCGGCGCGAGACGAGGCAGAGGCGGTCGGCAAGCCGACTATCTGCTTGATCAAAGGCGCGTGCGTCGGCGGCGGATGCGAGTTCTCGGCGGCGACCGATATTCGGATCGCGGCCGACAACGCGCGATTCGGGGTGCCGATCGCACGCCTCGGCCTCCCGATCGGACACCGAGAGATGCGCCACATGACTCGGTTGATCGGGCGCTCGAAAACGATGGAACTGCTACTGACGGCCGATCTGATCCCCGCCGAGGAGGCGCATCGGATCGGCCTCGTCAATCACGTGACGCCGCTGGCCGAGGTCGAGACCTTCACCTATGAGATGGCGGAACGGATCGCCGCGCTGGCGCCGGTCGTGCACCGCGTCCACAAGCAGATCGCGTCGACCGTCCTCGATGACCCGAGTCTCGCCGGCCTGACGTCCGAGGATCACGCACTGGCCGTCTCCCCGTACGACACCGCGGACTTCCAAGAGGGCTGGCGTTCGTTCCTCGAGAAGCGGACGCCGGTGTTCACCGGCCAGTAGCGGCCCGAGACGTGGGTCAGATGCTGGATCGTGGCTCCAGCGATGCCAGAAGCTGCTCTGCCTCGTCGGGCTGAGCGAGGCGGACCACCTGCCACCCGGTCTGGCCAGCATCAGCGCAGCGCTCGACATATCCGCGTCGGACCGCGCGGAAGTGAGTGAGGACGCGGCGCTGAGCGAGCAGAATGCGAAGCCAGACGACCGGGACCGACAGTAGGCGCCGCCGATAGAACCAGCTCCGGACGGAAGCGAGACGGCCCCGCCGCAGCTCTCGTTCCTCTGCACTTCGCTCGACGTGCCGCTGCCATCGGCGAGCGATATTGCGGCGGAGGATGACCCGAAACGGGAAGTCCAGCCAGATCACAAGCTCCACGTGAGGCCAGATCAGATCCCGTACGGCGTCGAAATCACCGCACACGACCCAGCGGTCGGCGTCCTCGAGCGCGGTTTGGACGGCCGATCGAAACTCGTCGACGGGGCTCCGGGTCCAGCCAGGGCCCCAGTACAACTCGTCGAGTTCGACGTGGGCGGCGCCTAGCCGTCCGGCCAATTCCGCTGCGAAGGTCGTCTTGCCAGCGGCGAGCGGTCCGACGACGACGATGCGGGCGACATCGTGCAGCCAGGCTTCGGCCGGCTCGGCTGTCAGTCGCGGATCGTCGGCATCTGCCCCGGACAACTGGCTAGCCTTTCAACGGTCGCGACGCCACAGTCCCGACGTCACGATACGGTCGCGGACTCGTCGCTCGCGATCAGGCCGCGGCGCGGCGCGAGCGTCGGCGCTCGAACTCTGCCGTCAGCGCGGACTGGGTCAGCAGCTCGAGGACCTCGGGGCCGAGGTCGTACGCCGGGTCGTTCGTGACGATTGAGAGCGCCTGTTCGGCCGTCAGGCCCGGCCCGTCGGGCGCGGGAATCTGCTCCCAGGCCAGTCGGACGGCGGCAGGCAGCAGCCGGTCCAGCTGGAGATCAGCCGCGTCCATCTGTTCATCCCACTGGGTCCGGAGGCCATCGAGGAGCATCAACGCGGTCTCCTGATCGCGATACTCCTCGGGCGCAGCGATGTGATGTGAGGCCTCAGCGGCGACGAGCATCCGCAGCGGATCCGCGGTGTCGACGGGAAGGCCCCGTCCGAGCGCGGCAGCAACGACGTACCGCTGAGCGAGGGCGACGGCGAGGCGCTCTGACCCCGAGGCTCCGTCGACGGCGGTGCGGATCAAGAGTTCCATCACGCGATTGCCGCGGCGACGAAGCGTTCGAGGTGCGTTCCCCTTCTCCTGTTCGCCGCCCGCGGCGCGTGTGCGGTCGCCGCCGCCGAATTTGGCGGCGTACATCGCGCGGTCAGCGGCCTCCAGGAGTTCAGAGGCTCCGGTGCCGTCCTCAGGCGCGAGGGCAAGGCCGACCGAGATCCGAACGGGGACCGGGGCGTTGCCGAACTCGCGGTGAATGTCGCGGAGGGAATCGTGCATGCGTTGGGCGACGACCAGCGCATCATCCTCGGAGACATCCTCCATCACGACCACGAATTCGTCACCACCGGTCCGAGCGACCAGATCCTCGGTACGCACTGCAGCTCGCAGTTCCTCCGCAACGCGCTGAATCGCCCGATCGCCGGCCTCATGCCCAAGCGTGTCGTTGTAGAGCTTGAGCCCGTCCATGTCGACCATGAGCACGGCCGAGTGGTGGCTGTCCTCGAGGTCGATCTGCAGCGTGGCGAGGCGTTCCTGCAGGAAACGATAGTTCGGCAACCCGGTCAGCAGGTCGTGGCGCGCGGCATGCTCCGCCCGCTCGTAGAGACGCAACCGGTCGATGGTCACCGCGAGCAGCTCCGCGACCTCTTCAAGAGCGCGGAGATCGAACTGTTGATAGTCAGCAACACCAGAGTTGACGAGCGCGAAGATTGCGGTTGCCTCGCCCGCTTGCATCACTGGGACCGCTGCTACCTCGATCGCGTCGTCCCCGGCGAGGCTCCAGTCGAGCACCGAGAACCTGTCATCGGAACGAGGCAGCGCCGCCGCCCCCTCATGCTCGAGCACCTTCGAGAAGACCGAGCCCTCGAGCGGCGTCGTCAGCAAATCCTCATCAGCGGCGGGCGGATAGATGGCGAACTGCTCGATGGTCTGGTCGGAATCGTGAACCGACAGCAGTACCGCGCGCTCGAAGGGAATGAGCCAGCGGATCTCCTCGGCGAACGCGTCGAAGGCGCCGCGCAGGTCAGCCGCCGAAGCGACGATGCTCGCGAGGTTCTTCTGGGCTTCGATCCGCGAGGCGCGCTCCGTCGCCTGGCGATAGAGCTCAGCACTATCGAGGGCCAGCGCGAGCTGGTCGACTGCTCGTTCGGCCAGACGGGCCGAGAGCTCGCCCTCCTCGCCCACGAGGACGACGAGACCCAATAACTGCCCTTTGGGGCGCATCGGCAATGTCAGGCCGGACTGCGCCTCGGGACCGAGGAAGTCGGGGACGACATCGGCGCTGCGCTCCCAGGCGACAGTCTCGCGGGAGCTGAGCCAGCTGTGAGTTGCTCCCGGAGCATCAAAGTCGACGCTCTCCCGTGTCCGGCCCTCCCCGGTAAACGCGACGACGTCCGTCAGCGAATCTTCACGGGCGCGCACGATGTACAGACCCTCATACGGAACGAGTCGATGGAGCGCCGCCGCGAAGTCGCCGTAGAGCCGGTCGGCGTCCGTCCCTGCCTGAATGATTCGGCCAATCTCAGCGAGCGCGGCCAACTCCGCAAAACGTCTCTGCTGAAGCTGGACGAGCTGCTCGCCCTCCAGGCGTCGGCCGACGGCGTTGGCAACCCGAGCGAGCACTTCGACATCAGCGAGCGGCCAGCCCGCATCGATCGGCGCTGCCAACATCAGTACCCCTGCGAGCACCCGGTCGGCACGGTCACGAGTTGCGGGCAATCTATCGTCGGTCGCAGCGGTGCCGTCAGCACGCGCGGTCAACACCGGGGCAAAGACGATCTCGCCGAATCGAGCGCGCACTTCGGGACTGGTGGGATCGTCCGTCGCAATCACCCGCGGCGACCCAGAGGCGCCGAGGTCACCCGGGATCAGGGCGGCCAGTTCATGCAGTTCATCGGCCGAGAGGTGAGCAGCATCGTCCGATTCCCACCGGGCGAGCTCGGGCCCGATCGAGTCCCCCTCGACGCTCGTGACGCTCGCGAACACGGCACCGAAGCCCTGCCCGACCGCCGACAACAGATCGTCGAGCTGCTCGTGGAGCGGCGCACTCGCGCCCAGCATCGTCGATGCGTCCGTCACGAGGTGCTCGCGGTCAGCCTGCGCCAGGGCATCGCGGTACAGACGTGCGCTTTCCAGCGCCGCTCCCATTTCGCGCCCGATTAGGGTTAGCAGATGCAGCTCTTGCTCGCCCCAGTCACGACACTCCTCGCCGATCAAGCTGAGCGAGCCACGCACGGCGCCCTGAGTCACCATCGGAACGATCACGTAGCAGAGCTGACCACGATCGCTGTCGGCAACAGATGTGGCGTCCTGATCCGAGGAGCGCGTCACCCCTTCTCGAGCGTCGATTGCCGCGTCGATCACCTCGATCGGCAGTTGCGGCGGGTGCTCATCGTCGGGTGTCGCTGCGACCAGCACGTCGGACGCGACCGCACCGTCCACCGGCAGCCCGCGAATCTGAACGGAATCCACGCCGAGCAAGCGAGCGACGAGCCGTGCTGCGCGACGCAGCGCGGCATCATCTTCGAATGGTTCATTCAGGGCGAAGGAGATCGCGTTCACGATCGACAGCGCGCGGTTGCGTCGCGCGAGCTCCTCGGTCTTCCGTTCGACCTCGGCGGCGAGGCGCTCGGTGAGCCCCTCAGCTTCCGCCTGAGAGGCGCTCAGTCGACCCTGGGCCTCCTGGAGTTCAACGACGGTCCGCTCCAGATCGAGGCGCGACCGATCGGCCCGTCTCGAACGGGCGAACGCGAAGGCGGTCACCAGCGGCATCGCGACCAGCGCGATGCCGAGCGCCCCTGGACCGGAGATCGAGCCCGACAGGCCGACCGGTTCAATCGGATCGATCCACGTGGTGGTGAGCAGGGCGGAGCCAGCGAGGTAGCTCGAGCTCGCCGCGGCAAGCAGGATCAGTACCGATCGGTCGCCGACATGCGTCGAACTCGCGATCAGCAACACCAGCAAGACGACCGGGATGAACCAGGTGGGGCCGGCGATCAACTGAGCAGCGAGACCGACGAGCGCGATCAGGATCAACCGCGACGCCACGATGCGGACATCGAACGCGATGACGGTCTTTGCGCGACGGGCGGCGTAGATCTCCGCCTCCGAGACCGTGACACCGGCGAGCAGCGTGAACTGCCAGATGAGCGACGGCGGGAGCGCGCCGACCAGTCCCATGACCACGGTGAGGGCGACGACCACGAACCCCGCGCGGCGCAGCAGCCAGGGCAGCCGGGCAGAATCGACCCGCGCCTGCAGATCGGCATCGCGTTCCACGCTATCGTGGAGCCGGAGTTCAGCTAGGAATCGGTCACGCCACATGCCAGATGGAATCCCGCCCTACGTCCTGGTGGTCAGGATCACGTCGATCCTGGGGATGTCGTTTGCGCTGGCGCTCGGGCTGCTACTACTCATCGGCGGATGGATCCTGCCGTCGCTGATCGCCTTCGCGATGTTTGCTCCCTCGTTCGGCCTTCTGGTCATGATCGAGCGGTTCGCCGCGAACGATAGCGAAGCGGAAGGCGCCTAAGCCGCGTCTGCGCGGACGCTGGCGGGCGTCCAGCTGACCATCACGCGTTCGAAGGCTTCGACCACCACCGGATCGAAGCTCGTACCACTGCCTTCGTTGATTTCGGTCTGCGCCGCGGCAAGCGCCAGCGCCGGGCGGTACGCACGGTCCGAGGTCATCGCATCCCAGGCAACGGCCAGCGCGACGATTCGGGCACCGACGGGGATCCGCTCGCCAGCGAGGCCACGTGGGTAGCCGTGACCGTCCCATCGTTCGCGGGCGGCATAGAGCAGTTCCGAGGCGCCGCGGAGCTCGGGAACCTCACGCAGAATCCGCCAGCTGTGCTCCGGGTGCCGTCGCAGCTCCTGCCAGTCGAGCTCGTTCAGCGGCTGCTGCTTCGACAGCACCGTCGCGGGAACACCGATCTTGCCGAGGTCTGACAGTGCCGCCGCGCGATGGATGTCCTCCATTTCCGCGGTGCCATCGGCGAGTCCACTCGCGCGAGCCAGCTCACTGGCCATCGCGATCACCCGACGTGGTCGTCGCTCTGCCGACCGATCGTGGAATTCGAGGGCCAACTGTAGCGAGCGGATCACGCCCTCGATCGTGTCTTCGAGCGGACGCTTCGAGTCGCTGCGGCGCAGCTTCGGAATCCGCACCGGTCGCTCACGTTCCGTGCGGTAGTCGGCGATCGCCTCGCTGACGAGCGGCACCAGCTCGGCCTCCGCGTCGACCGGATGTCGGAGGCAGCGATACGCGACACGGCTCAGTTCCGGCAGCGCCGGCTCGGGCGCACTGGCCATCGCCGGCAGCGTCAGGATCACTCGGGCCGCCGGCTTGCTCCGGCCAGCGGCACGCAGGATCGCGAGGGCAGCCGCATCGGCGCCGGGCAGGTCCGCGATCACCACCATGTAGTCGTGGCGCCGCAGCATGAAGCACGCGGGACCAACGCCGTCAGCAACGTCGACCTCGTAGCCCGCGTCGCTCAGGTGCGTCACGAGATCAGAGCAGTCGGCCTCGGCATCGTGGGTCACGAGCAAGCGAGCGGTCAAAGGGAGCCTCCGCCTGTAATTCTCGGCGGAACCCCCGCAGATCTACAGAGAGCGCACCCGGATTGGCGGCATGATTAGGGAGTGAGCGTGCAGCGATCGCGGGGGTCCCCCGATCAGCCCTCGATGACTTCGATCGAGTTGATCGAGTCGCCCGGCTCGGTGCCACTCGATGGGTCGCGGGCGATCAGCTGGTCGGCGACCTCGATCCCATCGATCACGCGGCCAAAGGCGGTGTATCGGCCGTTCAGGTGCGGCGCGTCGCTCAGCAAGATGTAGAACTGTGATCCGTTGGTGTTCGGGCCAGCGTTTGCCATGCCGACGGTGCCTCGCACGAATGCAGTCTCGGAAATTTCGTCAGGAAAGCGGTATCCCGGACCGCCCCGCCCGCTACCTCCCGGATCGCCAGCCTGGGCCAGGAACCCTGGAACCACGCGGTGAAACGTCGTCTCGTCATAGAACCCGTCACGCGCGAGGCAGACGAAGTTGTTGACCGAGGCGGGTGCGATCTCGGGCAGCAACTCGATCGATATCTCGCCGCGATCGGTGCGCACGATCGCACGGTACGGGCGATCCGCGTCAATCTGCATGGCCGGCGGATCGTCGTATCGGGCAGGCAACTTAGGCTCCGCGCTCGATGATTTCGATGCTGAGGATGGTGTCACCGTCGTCCGCCGGCTCCTGCGGATCGCGAGGCGTGAGCGTGTCGACGAGGTCGAGCCCTTCAATCACCTGCCCGAAGACGGTGAAGTCACCGTTCAGATGCGGCGTCGCACCGAGGGTGATGAAGAACTGAGAACCGTTCGTCTGGCCGGTCGCATCTCTGGCCATCGAGAGCACGCCACGCTCGAACCCGAGCGCGTTCGTCTCGGCGTCGAGGCCGTACCCGGGTGACCCGAATCCCGAACCCGTCGGGTCGCCCGCCTGGGCAACAAAGCCGGGCACCACGCGGTGGAAGGTGAGCCCATCGTAGAACTGGTTCTGAGCCAGGAAGACGAAGTTATTCACGTACCCCGGGGCCTCCTCGGGGTATAGCTCGATTCGAACGTCGCCGCTCTCGAGGTGGATCACCGCCTCGTAGACGGCGTCGCCCTCGATCGCCATCTCGGGCGGTGCGGCATAGACGCGGACGATGCCGTCGTCCGGGGTCGGCGTGACGTCGGGATCGTTCGCGATGTCCTCGGGCGTGGTCGTGTGATCCGGGGCCGTGTCAGCAGTCGTTCCGCTGTGGCCGCCCACCTGGGTCGCGAAGAAGATGCTGCCGAGGCTGAGGACCATCACGATGATCCCGCCCAAGAAGAACTCGCGGGTGTGCCGCTGCATGAAGCCCATGGGACCGGTGAATTCGACCTGGCCGGCGGACTCCGGTGCAGCGGACTGCTGCCGCGCGCGCTGGCGCTGGCTGCGTCGCCGCCGGCGCTGCTGGTCGCGTTCCTGCTGTTTGCGGTTGTTGCTCACGGACGGGTTAACTCCGCTGTCACTCGGTTGATCGCGTTGGCCGGTAGAGCGTTCGATCCATCGTAGCTGTGCTCATCCGCAGCGTGGATCACCACGTTGCCAGCCTGACTGGTCTGGGACTACTGGCCCGCTGCGCCTGTGGCGCCGGCCCACGGGCGTCGGAGCAGCGAGGCATAGCACGGCTGACCTGGTCTCCAGCATGAACGGCTTCCTGGGGGGAGCGGAGTCGTTACTGGTACCGCCGGCAGGATTCGAACCTGCGACCCCTTGCTCCGGAGGCAAGTGCTCTATCCACTGAGCTACGACGGCGCGACTTGAAGTGTACGGACCGCCCGATCTGGGGCGCAATTCTGGCGGGGTTGAGCGCCCCTACGACGCGGGTAGGTCCGAGAAGAACGAGGCGACATCCTCCGCGTAGAGCGCCGGCTGCTCCAGTGCAGCGAAGTGACCACCGCGCGCTGGCTCCGTCATTCGCACCAAGTTGTAGCGTCGCTCGACGACGTCGCGCGGGGCCGCCCAGGGTTCGGCTGGAAACCGTGCGTAGCTGGTAGGCACAGTGACGCGGCCGGCCAGCGCCGCCGCGCCCCCGCGACGCATCTCGTAGTAGATCCGCGCGGCGGAGAGCACCGAACCAGTGAGCCAATACAGCATCACGTTCGTCAACAGCCGATCACGATCGAAGGTCGACCAGATGTCCTCGTCATGGTCGGACCAGACCCAGAATTTCTCGAGGATCCAGGCCAGCAGGCCCACCGGCGAGTCCTGCTGCGCATACGCGAGCGTCTGTGGACGAGTGCCCTGGATCTGGCTGTAGCCGGTCTCGGCCGCCTGGAACGCCTGTTGGCGCTCGCGGTAGGCGCGCTCGTCGTCTCTCATTTCGCCCTCGGGCGGGGGCGGACCACCGCCCACGAAGTTGAGGTGCAGACCAAGGACGGCCTCCGGCTGCTGCAGCGCGAGCGCCGTTCCGGTGATTGCGCCCCAGTCCCCGCCCTGTACGCCATACCGCTCGTAGCCCAGCTCGGCCATCAGCGCATGGAGCCGCCCGGCGATCGTGCCCGGGTGCATCCCTCGCGCCCGTGCCGCCTCGGAGAAGCCGAAGCCAGGGAGTGACGGAATTACGAGGTCGAAGCCCGGTCCGCCGTCGACACCGGCGGCGAGGCGCTCGGCGGCATCAAGGAACTCCACCACCGACCCTGGCCAGCCGTGGATCAGGAGCAACGGCAGCCGCTGCTCGCCACCTGGCCCGGTATACAGCAGGCAGTGCAGCTCCTCGCCGTCGATCGGACCGCGGAGGTGCGTGAGCGCGTTGAGGCGGTCCTGCTGCGCGAACCAGTCGTAATCCGTCCGCCAATAGCGAACAAGGTCACGCAACACATCGTCACGGGTGCCGGCCTGCCAGTCTTCGTCGATCGCGATCTCGGGCCAACGCGTTGCGTCGATCCGGCGATGAAGATCGGTGATCGCGCGTTCGCTGAATTCGATGCGGAAGGGAAGTAGTGCCATGTGCCGCAGTATGCCGAGGCGGCCGGCGCGCAGCTAATCCGCGCCCCGAACAACTGCAGCGCGAATCGAGACTGTGTCAACGACCGCGGCGATCATTTGCACGCGAGCGTCGCACCATCGGTCATCCAACGAACCCGTCCCTGGACTCACGCCGAGATGTCGTGAGGTCGAACGCCAGCCAGTCGATCTAATCGGTACGACGCTGGCGACAGCCGCTAGACTCGCGGCCTCCATGCAGCGGCGGAGGTCCTGCCGGATCACGAGAGGCGTCATGATGGGCACGTTCAAGGCGAGGCAATTAACTACCCGGCCAGGCGCCCGCCTCATGTCATGGATGTTCGTCACGTTGTGCGCCGTCTCCGCTGCCTGTTCCAGCTCCTCAAGCGACGCAAGTCCGACTGCGGCGGCTGCGGATGCAGGTACCGCCACCGCAACGACTGTCGCCTCGACGCCCGGCCCGACACAGGAGGCCACCGCGGCCAGCGTCGCCACTGAGCCGGCGGAGATGACGATCACGAGCGCGGCGTTCGCGAATGGCGAGGCGATCCCGTTCCGCTACACCTGCGACGGCGCGAACATCCTGCCGCCGCTCGAGTTCACGAATGTCCCGGAGGGGACTGCCACGCTCGCCCTCGTGATCGACGATCCTGACGCGCCGGGCGGCACGTTCGACCACTGGGTCCGATTCAACATCGCGCCGGTCGACGGCCTGGAAGAGGGCGCCTCCTCGCCGACGATCCTCGGCACGGTCGGAACGCCGGGATTGAGCAGCTTCAATTCACTCGCGTACGGCGGACCATGTCCGCCCGACGGGACTCACCTCTACTTTTTTGAGCTGTACGCGCTGGGCAGCGAACTTGCGCTGACCGAGGGTGCGACCAAAGACGAGCTGCTCGCCGCGATGGACGGCAAGATCCTCGCGATGGCGGAGCTGACCGGGCAGTACGTGAGACGTGCCGCCCTGCCCGCCGCCGAGGGCCTTGAAACGACGCCGGTGGTCGGTCGTATCGGCGGGCCGTACAAGTTCGTTGGTGGACAAGGCGTCTCAGTCGGCCTCGACGAACTCCCGTTCGAGCCCGGAAGCGTGGAGGCCCACTGGTACCAGCAGGACGGCAGCTACGTGATCGTCTACCGCGGCCTCGATGCCGGATCGATCGGGCCGCTCTGTCCTGGGAACTCGATTCAGACCGCCGGCGGCTTCCTCAACGTCTCAAACGCCCCGAACGAGCCGGGCGGCTGCGCTGAGACGGTACCGGCGGCACCGGCGGGAGTTGGCGTCCAGGCATGCGGAGCACACCTCGTCTACATCACCGCGATTCCGACGGGCACCGCCGGGAACCTCTACGGAACGGTCGAGTCGTTCGACGCGGCGGGCGCGCTGATCGGGATGACGAGCGCCGTGACGGCGAAGCCGGGAACCACACCGGTCATCAACGTTGCCACGTTCTGCGGCGGCTAGGCGCGCGATCGAACGCCATCGGTGCGTGCGGCGCCTTCCTCACCACGAGACGGTCGTCGCGCTCGCGTTCCCTCCGGGGCACGAGATCTCTCGCAACGAGGAGGCATGCGATCAATCGTTTCCGGACACGCGGCGTGTCGACGAAGAGGCGGTTCGCGGTGACGCGAATCTTCGATTCCGAATCCGGTTGAGATGCCATTGACGGGATGCAGAGAGCCGAGCGGACTTCATCGTAGGCGGGCATCGGGTGAGTCGGGCGCGACGCCGCAGTCCCGGCCACGACGGCGAGCCGGCAGAACGCGCTGATCGAGCTGGGATCGGCCCGTGTCTGTTGGTGCCCCCACGGGGAATTGAACCCCGGTTTCCACCTTGAAAGGGTGGCGTCCTCGGCCACTAGACGATGGGGGCGACGCGCAGCGCCCACACCGCTGGTGTGGGCGCGTCCGAGGATACCAGCGAGGGTTCCTCGGAGACATCGGATGCGCCCTCCAGGGGCGCATCCAGGTCGGATGCTACCGAGGTAGCGTCGGCCAACTCCGCTGTGACGGGAGCTGATCGCCAGCGGCTCGGAACGGCGCACCGCTCGGGTTGGTCGGCGGACCGGTACGCGGTGGGTTCGGCCGGGAGGCGTTGCGCTCCGGCTCCGCCGGCGGGGGCGGCGGTGATGGGGCGTCGCTGGCAGTCAGCGGCGCCGACTCCTCGGCGGCTTCGGCTGTCCCGGGCCATGGCGGGATCCCACTGGCGTCGGGTTCCGCTGCCTCGGACGAGGCTTCCACTTCGACGCTCTCGTCGGGCGCAGTCTGATCCTCGGCAGTTTCAGTCGGCTCGCCCTCGGCCTCCGCCTCGGCCGAAGCGGCCACCGCAGTCAGCGCCGCTTCGACTGGGTCCACGGGCTCGGGAAGCGCATCCTCGATCTCATCGGTGACCACCGACTCCGTCGGCGTGGGTGCGAGTAGCACCTGGTCGAGGCGCTCGGCCGCGGGGACGAGATCGTCCTCCGCCGTCACCGCTTCAGCGACTTCCTCGGCATCCGTACTTTCGAGCACGGGATCGAGACTGACGTCGGCGAACGCTTCGTCGGCCAACCCGCTGATCGCGTCCGGGACCTCTGCGTCGACTTCCGCGCCGGCGTCGGCGACGTCAGCAACATCGCTCGTCTCACTCGCCGCTACGGTTTCCTCGAGCGCGGCAATGCTGGCGACGATCTCGTCGACGGCCTCTTCCAGGTCAGTGGAAGTCGTGGCTGCCGCGACCGTCGATTGAGTGACGGAGTCTGTGATCTGGTCGTTGACCACGGGTGCGATCTCCGCGACCGACTCAAGTGCTTCGTCGTCCTCGGGAGCCTCCAGCGTGACGACGAGCGGCTCTTCGACGATCGGGGTTGCCAGATCGCCAACCGGTTCGTCGACGATGTCGACGATATCGAATGCTTCGTCTTCGACGAGTTCCGTGGCTTCGAGATCGTCGGCGGCCTCGATCGGCTCGGCGGTCTCGTCGACAGGAGCAATCACCTCGCTGTCGTCTACAACGACGGCCGGCGCGTCTGCCGAAGCGGACTCGACGTCTGGTGACGACGTCGGGGATGCGACCTCGAATGAGGTCGGCTGCGGCGGCATCGTGAATGCCGGTGCTTCGCCAACGACCGTGGCCGCGGGCGCGGCCTCATCCTCCTGATCAGCCGCGCTCTCCTCGACCTCGAGAGCCGTCTCAACTGCGGGTTCGAACTCGGAGCGGACCTCCTCGACCATCGTCGGCGGCACGGCGCTCGCGGGAATCGCAGCGGTCATCGGCGCGCGCTCGGTAGTCGAAGGCGGGGGAGGCGTGAACGGGCGGGGCTCAAGCTCGTCGTCGCCAGCCGGCGGCTGGGGCGGCTCGGGCATGGGGGTCGGCGTGAGGTCGGGTTGGTCCGGCTCAGCTACCAGGCGTGCGTACTCATCGTCCTGTCGGCGCCACATCAGCCAGACGGCGACGCCGGCCGCGACGAGCAGCAACAAGACCGCAACGGCACCGCGACGACGGCGTCGGGCGCGACGCGCGGCGGAGCGGTCGACAACGCCCGTCATCGATGCAGCTGCTTCACGGCTGCGGTCGACCAACGGGGCGGCTTCGTCGAGCAGTTCGGTGGCTTTGCCACGGCCCCGTCTCAGAACCGGGGAAATCCGGGGCAGGTGCGGGCGGCGTGGTCGTAGAGCGATGCGTGCTCTCATTCTCGACCTCCAATGGGCGCGGGCGGGCGAATCCTGAGGTCGCTTCGGTCGCTTCGAAGGGGACTTCCACGCTTTGTGGATATCTTTTCGAGGGGCCGAAAGCGCCGCATTCTAGCACACGGCTCCGCCCTCGCTTCGTGCGAGTTCTCGGTTCTGAATCGGGCACGGCGTCGCCACGACCGAAGGCAAGGGGCACTCCCGCGTACCAGATTCGTCGATATAGTCATTGACTATTCTCAGGGCCCCCCGGGAGGTGCGAGTATGACCGTGCCAGAGATGCAAGATCGCAACCAAAGCCATGTCGTCGAGGAATTCCTCAACCCCTCCCAGGGCTATTCGTCAGCCGGCTATCAACTGTTGCTGCGGCTCTCCAGCGTGCAGGCGGCGGGCATGCTTGGCCGCATCACCACCACCCTCGGTGACGCGGGGGCCAACATCATGGACATCGACATCCGCGAGGCCCATGCCGATCGGATGATTCGAGACTTCCGGGTCCTCTGCGAGAGCGAGGAGCACGCGAAGCAGGTGTCTGACGCCGTGGCCGCCATCGAAGGCGTCGAGATCGACCTCGCGTCCGACCGAACATTCCAGCTGCACCGTCGCGGCAAGATTCAGATCGAGAACAAGGTGCACATCCGCACCAACGCCGAACTGGCCCACGTCTACACCCCCGGCGTCGGCCGGGTCTCGATGGCGATCCACGACAACCCGGACGCCGTGTGGGCGTTGACCATCAAGTCCAACACGATCGCCGTCGTGTCCGATGGGACCGCCGTCCTCGGACTCGGTGACATCGGTCCGGAAGCAGCGATGCCAGTCATGGAGGGCAAATCGATGCTCTTCAAGTCGTTCGCTGACATCGATGCCTGGCCGCTCTGCCTCGACACGAAGGACCCCGACGAGATCGTCGCGATCTGTCGCGCGATCGCGCCCGGCTTCGGTGGGATCCTGCTGGAGGACATCTCCGCACCGCGCTGCTTCGACATCGAGGAGCGATTGCAGGACCTTGATATTCCGGTCTTCCACGATGACCAGCACGGCACGGCAGTCGTCGTGCTGGCCGCGCTGATGAACAGCTTGAAGATCGTGAAGAAACGGCCGGAGGACCTGAAGGTTGTCGTCCTTGGTGTGGGCGCCTCCGGCGTGGCCTGCTCGAAGATCATGATGAACTATGGCGTGAAGAACCTGATCGGCTTCGACCGCTCTGGCGCCGTGTACAAGGGTCGCGACAACCTGAACGTCGCCAAGGAGTGGTTCGCAGACAACACCAACCCGGAAGGCTTCGACGGCTCCATCGAGGACGCGCTCGTCGGGGCTGACCTGTTCCTCGGCCTCTCCGGTCCGCGACTGGTCGAGCCTGAGTGGGTACCGAAGATGGCGGATGACGCCATCCTCTTCGCGCTCGCGAATCCGGAGCCCGAGATCCTGCCGGAGCGCATCCCGGACGGTTCGGCCCGAGTGGTCGCGACGGGTCGATCGGACTACCCGAACCAGATCAACAACGTCCTCTGTTTCCCCGGTCTGTTCCGTGGTGCGCTCGACGCGCACGCGCGTAACATCACCGAGGAGATGAAGATCGTGGCCGCTCGCGCGATCGCCGACGTGATTCCGGACGACCAGTTGAACGAGGATTACATCCTCCCGTCTCCGTTCAACCCGGACGTCGTGTCGCGCGTTGCCGACGCGGTTCGCGAGGAGGCGATTCGCTCCGGCGACACCCGCGAGTTCGGACCGCGCGTCTTCGTCTAGTCGAGGCCCGCGCCCTGGAGATCAGCGAAGCCCCGCCGATGGCGGGGCTTCTGCTTATGCCGGTCGCGGCGGGTCGAGGTCAGGCGACTGCCCGCGCCTCAATCGCGTCGACGACGCTCTGCTTCAGGATCTTGATGTCCGGGTACTCGCCGGTGGCGCGCTTCGAGTAGATCGGGCGTCCATCGATCGAGAACTCGAAGTCCCCACCGCCGCCCATTTCCAACTCGAACGACTCAACGTCGTGCTGGTACTCCGCGAGAATCTCGGCGACCGTCCAGGTCGCCCGCTGCATGTAGTTTCAGGCGACGCAGTAGCGCAGCTTGATTCGCAGTCCGCCTTCAGCCATATCGCCTCCTCGGCTCGCAGTTCTCAGTCTCCGGGTATCCGTGGCGCTCTTCGCGCCCCGCTATCCGTAGCGCTCCTCGCGCCCCGCTATCCGTAGCGCTCCTCGCGCCAGGGATCGCCGTGCATGTGGTAGCCGTACATCTCCCAGAAGCCCGGCCGGTCCTCGGCCACGAACTCGATACCGCTGATCCACTTCGCGCTCTTCCAGAAGTAGAGGTGCGGGACCATGCCGCGCAGCGGTGCGCCGTGCTCCTCGGTCAGTGGCTCGCCACCGTGCGAATGGACGAGAAGGACGTCTTCGCGATCGAGTTCCTCGATCGGGAGGTTCGTCGTGTAACCGCCGTGGCTGTGGAAGATGACGTGCTTCGCCTCGGGCGTGGGCTGGGCCAGCTCCATGAGGTGTTGGAAGCGGACGCCCTCCCAGTCGTTGTCGTAGCGGCTCCAGGTCGTGACGCAGTGAATGTCGGTGCGCAGGTTGACCTGTGGCAGCGCCATCACCTCGTCGAGGCTGAACCGTTGCTCGTTCGCCACCAGCCCGAAGACGCGCAGTTCCCAGCTCGCCAGATCGATGCGGGGCATGCCGCCGTAGTGGAGAACGGGCCAGGTCTTGACGAGACGCTGACCAGGAGGCAGCCGTGGCCGCCCGTCAGGGAGCGCCTCGCTGGTTTCAGTGCTCGAACCACCACCAAACACGCCAAACGTCACGGCGGATCCCCTCCCACAGTTTGCAGTAGCCGATCGTATCAATTCGGGCGGACCCCGAGCGGGGCTTGGGCTACGCTGAGAACCTATGACTCACGCGATCGAGGACTCCGCCACACCGGCAACGGTGGAACGCGCTCCGGGCATGTCGGAGCGGCTCGGCCCGCTGCTGCTCGTCGCGGCGGTTGTCTTTGCTGCCGATCAGGCTTCGAAGGCGTTGATCCGGGGCTGGCTGTCGATCGGTGAGCACTGGCCCGTCGACTTTGAACTGATCCGCTTCTCCCACGTCGAGAACGAGGGCGCCGCATTCGGCATCCTCCAGGGGGCGGGCCCACTGCTGGTGATCACGACCAGCGTCGCGATCGTGCTGATCGCGCTCACCATGCTCCGCTCGGACAGCTACCCGCAGTCGCACCTCTATGCGATGGCGCTCATTCTGGGCGGAGCGATCGGCAACCTGGCCGACCGACTGTTCCGCGGCTCGGTGACCGACTTCATTGATCCGACGCACTACCCATCGTTCAACATCGCCGACTCGGCGATCGTGATCGGCGTGGGCACGATGGTGCTGCTCACACTCTTCGATTCGTCCGAGGACGATCAGGAACCGGTGACACCGGAGCACGACCTGGGATGAGTGAGGAACGCCGCTTCGTCGTCCGGGAAGGCGGACGCCTCGATCGTGCCGTGGTTCAGGCGATGCCTGAGCTGTCGCGATCGCAGGTGCGCCGCCTTGTTGAGGACGGCAGCGTGACGGTCGGCGGCCAAGTATCGACCAGGCCCGCGCAGACGGTGCAGGCTGGCACCGAATTGCTCGTCATCGAACCGACGGTCCCCAACCTCGACTGGCAGGCGCTCGATGTGCCGCTCGACATCATCTTCGAGGACGAAGAGACACTGATCCTGAACAAGCCGGCCGGCATCATCGTGCATCCGCGCCCCGGAATGAACGCCGTCACCCTGATCAACGCCGTCCGAGCGCGCTATCCGGAAGTGCGCGAGATCGACGACTCGGGGCGGGGCGGGATCGTGCATCGGCTGGACCGAGACACCTCGGGCGTGATCGCGCTAGCCAAGTCCGAGGGCGCGCAGTACGCGCTGAAGCAGCAGTGGCGCGAGCGAGAGACGCTGAAGCGCTACCTCGCGGTCGTTGAGGGCTTCGTCGACCCGTCGCACGGGCTGATCGAGGCGCCACTCGGTGCCGACCCGAACGATCCGCGCCGCCGGGCCGTCGTCGACGACGGTCAGTCCGCCCGCAGCGAGTTCGAGGTCCTCGAACAGTTCGAGGAGGCCGCGCTCGTCAGCGTGCGCATCTTCACTGGCCGCACGCACCAGATCCGCGTCCACATGGCGGCGATCGGACATCCGGTCCTCGGCGACCACATGTACGGGAAGCCCTCGGAGCTGATCGAACGCCAGGCGCTCCATGCGCGACTGCTCGGCCTGACCCTCCCGTCGACGAGCGAGTGGCGTGAATTCGAGGCCGCCGTTCCACCTGACTTCGCAGAGCTCGTTGAGACGCTGCAGCGCCGGCAGAGCCGAGAGACCAGCAACACCGCAGCCGGCTAGGAGCTGAGATGACCACAGCCCACCCCGACGGCCGTCCCGTACGTGTCCGCCTGGCACCAAGCCCGACTGGCGATCCGCATGTCGGGATGATCCGCCAGGCGATCTGGACCTGGCTCTACGCGCGCCATACCGGCGGCAAGTTCATCCTGAGGATCGAAGACACCGATCAGACGCGGCTCGTCGAAGGCACGGTCGACCGGATCTTCGACTCGCTGCGCTGGCTGGGTATCGACTGGGACGAGGGCCCGGACATCGGCGGCGACTACGGTCCGTACGTCCAGTCCGAGCGCACCGCGCTCTACCAGGAAGCCGCCGATCGCCTGCTCGCCGACGGCAACGCCTACCGCTGTTTCGCCACCGCCGACGAGCTGCGCGACATGCGCGAGCAGCAACAGGCGAAGAAACTGCCGCCGCGTTACGACGGTCGCTACCGGGACTACCCGGTCGACGAGGCCGCGGCGCGGGTCGCAGCCGGCGAGGCGCACGTCATCCGCTTCAAAATGCCGCTTGAGGGAGCGACGACGTTCACCGACCTCCTCCGCGGAGAGATCACCTTCGAGAACAAACAGCTAGACGACTTCGTCATCCTGAAGTCGGACGGGTTCCCCACGTATCACCTCGCGCACGTCGTAGACGATCACGCGATGGAGATCAGCCACGTCACGCGGGGCGAGGAGTGGCTCCCATCGGCGCCGCGGCACGTCCAGCTCTTCGAGGCGCTTGGCTACGAGCAGCCGGTCTGGGTGCATGCGCCGGTCATCCTCGGCCCCGACGGGGGCAAGCTATCGAAGCGTCACGGCGCGAAGTTCGTGCTCGAGTACGCGGACGAGGGCTACCTGCCAGACGCGCTGTTCAACTTCCTCACGATCACTGGTTGGGCGCTCGACGACCACACCGAGATCTTCACGCCGCAACGATTGATCGAGGTCTTCGAGCTAGCCGACCTCAGCAAGAACCCTTCCGGCTTCGATCACACCAAGCTGGAGTGGATGAACGGCGTCTACATGCGCGAGATGCCGGAGGACGCGCTGATCGAGGTCTTCCGTGAGCGTCTCGAGCGCGACCTGCCGGCCGACATCGCGCGCCCGCTCGACCATGCCCTGATCGAGTCGTTCACGCCGCTCGTCCGCGAACGGCTGAAGCTGCTCGCTGAGCTGGGCCCGCTGGTCGAGTTCTTCTTCCACGACACGGTGCCGACGCCGCCGAACGATCAGTTCCTCGTCAAGAAATGGAAGGAACGCAGCGCCGATGCTTCGACCGCGCTCAGCGGCCTCGTGAAGTTCCTCGAGCCGGTCGATCCGTGGACGACCGAAGGGATTGAGGGCGCGATGCGCACCGCCGCCGAAGAACTCGAGGTGCGTGCCGGTGATCTCTTCGCCCTGGTCCGCCTCGCGATCACCGGCACGCGGATCTCTCCGCCGCTCTTCGAGAGCATGGAGATCGTCGGACCGGGTCTCTCGACCGAACGGATCGAAGCCGCTGCAGCGCAGCTCGGGTCGGCGTAAGACTCGAAACGGACCGGTCTGGCAGTCAGGGAGCGCCCTCGTGACGTTGCGCCGAGGGCTTTGCTAGGCTGATTTTCGTCGCTGGGGATTCGTCTAATGGTAGGACAGCGGATTCTGGTTCCGTAAGTCGGGGTTCGAGTCCCTGATCCCCAGCCACTGCAAACATTGAGCTGGGCACCCCGGTGGGTGCTCAGTCTCGTTAACAGTTGTGGCCAATCTGCGGCCAATGAGGTCGGTTACCCGGCGATCAGGTGATCCATCGCACCTGCGGCCGTCGCCTGCATTCCTTTCAGCAGGTGTCCGTACACGTTCATCGTGAAAGCTGCGTCGGCATGACCCAACCGCCTGCTGACCGCGTAGATGTCCGCGCCTGCCTTGATCCAATGGGTAGCGGCCGTATGGCGGAAGGTGTGGAACCCCACGGTCTCAGGTACATCGACGCCGCTGCTCCCCAGAACCCTGCGGAGCACGCGGGCTTGATTCGCGTGGATGTGAGGCGTTCCGAGTGAGCTGCAGAAGACGAGGTCCTGCCCCAGCCACGCCTTTCCAGCAGCAAGTCGCACCTCGGCATTAGCCACCCGCTGACGCGCGAGAAGGATCATCGTCTTGGGCGAGAGCTCGATCAGGCGGCGTGCGTTCTTGGTCTTGAGTGTGTCCATCACTACACCGCTGCCCGTGCGAAATCGCGCGTTCCGCTGGACGAGCAGGGCTCCGGTATCGAAGTCGGCGTCAGACCATCTGAGAGCGAATACTTCGCCAATCCGCAGGCCCGTCGCCAAAATAAGACGTAAGACCACGTCCACCGGTGTCCCGCGAGCGGCTTCAAGAACTCCTCGAACTTCATCTTCATCGAGCACGCGTTGCTCTGTCTGGCCACCGAGTGAAAGCTTCTTCATCCGCGAAACGGGGTTGCGGGCGACGAGTTGAAGACGCTCAGCCTCCGAGAACGCCTCATGCAGGACGACAAGGTGTTGATTCACCGTGCTCGGTCGGAGCGGCCTGGTGCTTGTGCTCCCGTCCCCTGACAGCCAACAGGCCTTGACCTGCTCGACCTGCGCAGGACGTACTTGTTGGAGAAGCAGCTTCCCGAGCGTGGGCTTGAGGTGGCGACGAATGATTCCTGCATACCGCTCATCAGTTGAAGCACCGATGCGACCACTGGCCCGATGGGAGACGAGCCATCGATCCAGCCATTCGGCGACAGTCATCTTCCCCGGGACTACGTCAATTCCTTGGTCGATCTCGGATTGGACCTCGCGAAGCCGTTGTTCAGCCTGCTTCTTTGTGCCACGGACACTTCTCGTAATCCGGACACGACCCTCTGTGAGCGGATCCCGGCCAGCACTCGCACGGACCTGCCACCGGCCAGGTCCTCGAGCAACCACCGATCCGGTGCCGTGCGACCTTCGCTTTGTCATCTCGCTCCCCTCTCTTGGACGCTGGCAATCTCAAACTGCGACCATTTGATCAAATCCGATCGACTTGCGCTCGGTGGGACCCTCCTGCTCTCTCCCTTGGCGTGTGAGCCGGCGCTCGCAGGACCGTGCCTCAGGACAGCGCTGGCTCTTCCTCATAGAAAGGGGTCTGGGCTCTGTCCGAAGGTCCGTTCTCCTAGCAACAAGAGGGATATCTAACCCCGTACTTTGCTTTGCTGTTACTTAGGTAAGATTAGCTAGAAGCTTTCTGAATCCCGCATCTAGCTACTTTATCTATGATATTAGTATACTAATAAACACCATCCTTTAAGCAAGAAAAGTTAGAAGTATGGAGATGAGAAGATGTTCAAGATGATCGTCGATTGTGTGTGATGGTTTGATCACCTTCGTTCTCCGGCAGTGACCATTCCCACCATTGGTCTCCACTGATCCCACCCCGCTTGCGAGCTACGACTCCGATGGATTCGCGCGCGCGACGCAGTGTGCCGTATGCAACGTCCACGCTCTCCGCGTGCTCGTGGACCTTGGTGACCTTCACAGGTCCTGCCGCCAGCTCCTGCTGTAGGAAGTGAATTGCGTCTCTGAGCCTTGATGGCGATGCGTACTCCTCCGCCTGCAACGTCCTCGCGTCATCTGCGGAGTACTCAGACGGTCCCACCCAATCGACCCGGGGAACGCCCGTACTGGCGTCGACGATTCGATACCGCAGGCTCGGCGCGATCACTCCGTAGTTCGTTTTGATTTGCGCGAGCAAGTACCCGTCAGGGTCCTGGGGATCCGTGTCCACACCCAGCACAGATCTCGCGACTCCGCCGAAGGCTACGCTCCCCTGGCCACGATGGCGGCTCTTGCGGCTGTCGTCTTTCGTCAGGTGACGGATGGCGACGACGGCGACCGCTTCCTCCCGAGCGAGCTTTAGTAGTGGAGCGAGGAATCGACGGACTTCGGGGTCCAGGCGGAAATCCACACCGCGGGGGAGAATCTCGAACAGCGGGTCAATGACGACCAGCTGAGCCTTCACGTCGCGACAGGCCTCCGTGACGCTGGCAAAGTCATCGGGACCCAAAGAGACGATCTCTTCTAGGTCTCCGCCCGCAGCCGCGACTCGCGTCTGGATGACTGAGTCAAGATCCTCGTTCCCGACCAACACCGCACCCCCTCGAAGCCCAACCGCCTGGTCGGGCATCTCGCGCCCCGTCGTGATTCGAGCGGCTAGATCCTGCGTCAAGAGCGACTTCCCTTCGCCGGGATTCCCTTCGAGGAGCGTGATACTCCCCATGGGAATCCGTGGCTCCCAGAGCCATCGAACCGATTCCTGAACCGCGTCCGAAAGCCTCGAGAAGCGCCTGACGCTGGTTGCCTCGACTGACGCTTCTGCGACTGGCTTCCGTGATGGGACCTCGCGACGCGGTGCAACGGCTTCCGGCGCACCGGCTTCCGGTTCAGCGACTTCCGGTTCAGCGGATTCCGACGCAGTGGCTTCCGGTGCAACGCCTTCCGGTTCAGCGGCTTCCGGTTCAGCGACTTCCGGTTCAGCGGCCTCAGCCTGCAATCGCTCATACGTCCGTTGCTGGAAAGGGCTGAACCGCGCGATGTCCGCTCGGGTCAGTTTGGCAAGAAGGGCGAGTGCCGCGTCTCGATCCGTCATTACGCACCCCCTCCGTCGTTGGACTGGTCGAGCATCCGTTGAACCGCATCGGAAGGAATCAGAATCCGTCGCCCCAGACGGATGTGCGGTACCTGGCCAGCGCGAACGGCCTCGTAAGCAAGCGAACGTGAAATGGTTGCCTGTGTCGCGAATTCCCCTACCGTTATAAGCGGTTTATTATTAGTATTCATTTCTCCGTACACGGCCCTATCTATCGGGCCATCCTTTCGTTTTATCTGTGCGCAGGCTAGCCCTGCTATTCAATTACGGACGGCAAAAGGCACCACGCATTCACGCGGTGCCCTCTCATCATACTCGTGGCCATTGTAGCTTATATCATGTCGGCTACTATCGCCTTATATGTTGTGAATCTCTGCCTCCTCATCATCACCTGCAATCAATCGATCAAATCGAATCACATTCAATTCGACCCGGCTCTGATGTTAGAATATCATCAATTTTCCAAATCGGCGTTTATTTTCTCACGGATTCCTCATAACACTGCAGTTATTCGGAATCTTGATCCCTCATTATAACTACTACTAAATACACCTATACAAGTTCCCATCTACTGACCCGCTGACCTATACACCTACTGACCTATAAACCTGCTGAACCACTGAACCTGCCGGGGGGTGGGGTGGGGGTCGCCGAGTCGGATCAACCTCACCCTTCGGGGCACCGTCGCGCGAAAAACGGCGACAGGCGGACTCCACGGTAGTTCGCGCCGGTGTCGCGTGAGAGAGCCGGGATCCCCACACATGGAAGCCAAGCCACAGGATGGTCGAGAATCGGAAGCAGCATCATTCCGGACGAGAGGGGCCACCCGGTTGCTAAGAGGGCGTTCCCGAGCATCTGAGGAGGTCTGCAGCGTACGTGCGTGACCTAGCGTCTCCCTCTACTTCCGGACTTTGCGCTGGATCGGAGAATCCACCACTTGGGCATGTGCGAGGGAGGCGGTACCAGCGTGACGCGCTGTCCATCCAGGGACTTGCCTCACCCACACGTTCATCGTCGGCCGGGTGGCCAGACGTCTTCCTCCCCTCGAGGCGAGAGAAGGGTTGATCGGCATCCGGCCTTCCTGCATCGCGACTCCAGGCTGCCACCTGACAGCCGATGGCTGACGGACGGGCAGCCCCGGTCAGTATCTATTCAGGTATATTGTGCGTGAACTCTCCGGAAGCCCTCAGGCTCCCGATCAAGTTACCAGGAGCCTCCGCGTGCCTTTCTTGCGAGACGAGTACGGCTGGAAGGCGAGGGCGGTCCCTGTATACCTGGCCCTTGCCCCACTCATCCTGATCGTGCCCGTCTTGGTTCCGGGGGCAATGCAGATTCCCCTAGGCGGGCTGACTGCAGTTGTCTTCGCGCCTCTCGCATATCTAGCGGGTCAGATTGGTGCAGATTTCGGCAAGAGACTCGAAGCGGATCTCTGGACGAAGTGGGGAGGGCCGCCAGCGACTCGCTTCCTTCGGCACTCCAACAACGAGTTCAATTCCGACACGAGAGATCGTGTGCACGAGAAGTTGCGGTCGCTCGGCCTAACGGTCCCGAGCGAGGCGCAAGAAGTCGAGAACGGAAGCCTCGCAACTCAGCGCTACGACGCATGCATAGAAGAGCTGGTTAGGAGGACTCGCGATCAGAGCCGCTTCCCGATGGTCTATCGCAATCTCACCGACTACGGGTTCCGGCGGAACATGCTCGGCTTAAGGTCAGCCGCCATCGTCGTCGCCGTCGGATCGGCGTCGATCTTGGTCGCCATCGGCCTAAATCTCATTCAATCCGGCGACCGGCCACTCGCCGCGGTAGCCCTGGCGATTGCGCTGGGACTGTTGTTCTCGTGGACCCTCTGGGTGAGTGAAGAGGCCGTCAAACTTTCTGCAGATCGATACGCGAGAGCGCTCCTTGAGGGCGCGTTAAGCCTGGGGTGACCCTGTGACAACCGTGCATTTTCTGAATGTGAATGATGGAGACTGCTCCATCATTCAGCACGGCTCCGGTCACACTTCAGTGATCGATGTGTGTAACGCCACGTCGCAAGAGTTCCTTTCGGATGCGATGCGTTCCGTACTCTCGAAGGGAGAGAAGGGGGTTAGCGGAAATTTCCAGCAGAAGAAATATCCAGTTAATCCTGTCTCATATCTGAAGAATCATTCGATCTACAGCGTCTTCAGGTACATTCAAACACACCCAGATATGGATCACATGGATGGGATCGAAGCATTCTTCTCAGAATTCTCCCCTGCCAATTTTTGGGATACAGAGAACAATAAGGAGATCGATAGCCAGAATTGGAATGGTTCTCCCTATCGATCCACCGACTGGGACTTCTACAAACACTTGAGAGACACAAGGCCTACCTCCGACCCCACACGCCTGGCGCTGAGTCCGGGTGCTAGAGGGAAATACTATAACCTCAACGAGGACGGGGTCCCAGCCGGTGACGCGCTCTATGTCCTGGCGCCAACTGCACAGCTGGTTCAAGAGGCGAATGAGCTCGCTCAGGACTACAATCGCTGCTCTTATGTGATTCTGTACCGCTCACCCGGCGGGCGGATTCTCTTCAGTGGAGACTCCCATGATGCTACATGGGAGTACATCCTAGAAAATCACCACGACGAAGTCGCTGATATCGACGTCCTCATGGCACCTCATCACGGTCGGTCTTCGGGGCGATCCTACGATTTCCTCGACGTGTTGAATCCCACCTTGACCTTCTTCGGCAATGCTCGCTCCGAACACCTAGCCTATAGCGCTTGGAACTATCGCAACCTATCGTTCATCACGAATAATCAAGCTAATTGTATGGTTATCGATACAAGCAGCGCCCCTATGACGCTCTACGTGACCCACGAGCACTACGCGCGTCGAGTCAACCCGAACACGATTTACTCGACTACATTCCAGGCCTGGTACGTCGGTCCGATCACTGCGGACCTCATCCCGTAGCACCGGCAATCGTTACGGGGACGAGTCCCGGTTGGGGACTACGAGCCGTCCGACACTGAGTTGCCTGCTCCCACGCCGGAAGTCTCGTCATCCAGCTACTGGTTCGGCGTCCCTCGCTGGATGGCGGTCGCGGCTACTGGCGGCGTCGCCGTGGCCGCGACCGGTTTTGTCTTCGGCTTGGGCTTGGGCTTCTGCTTCGGCGGCGGCGACGGCACTGGGACCGGCGGCGCGGGCGACGACTCCTCGGCTGGTGGCGCTTTGTCGGGCGGCGGCGTGGTCGCAACCGCGGCCGTGGTAGCCAACCACGATGATGACGTGTGCGAGGCGGTACGCGAGGAGCAGATCACGCTCAAACTGTCGAGCCCTGATGTTGAGCCAGTGCTCCCGCTGTCCTTCGCGAAGGGACAGCGCGAGGAGAACGACTTCCCGTCCCCGCGGTTGGACTGGCCGCCGGGGCGCGAAGCCCCGTCCGTGCCACCCGAGGCGACGGAGCTCGTGATCCTGGTGATGAGCTTCACCGACGAACGTGCGGCGCTCTATCGAGCGGACGATGACCTGTGGTGGGACGGCGTCACCCCCGACAACATCTCCGGCGTCCCGATTGGCCGCGTGAGATGGACGCTCACCGGTATCAAGCCGACCACCACATCGCTCCCCAGGACCACGCTGTCCAGTCCGCCAGCTGCGACGATGACGGAGCACTTCAACAGTGGGACGGGGACGACGCTCAGCGGAGTCGACCTGAGCAACAAGTTCATCGGGGCGGACCGCAGCGGGGAAACGTACCTGTTCACGGTGTTCGCGCTCTGCGACCCGCACGCGGGCGATCCGGAGCCCGACGAGTACGACCCGGGCTGGTTCAGACGTCACTCGATTGCGATCGGCTGGTTCTTCACGAAATCCGCCTGGTAGTGGCGTGGCCCATAGAATTAGGCTCCTCAGGCGACGGGGCTGCGCCCAATCTGCGCCCAATCTCGGCATCACGAGACACGACGCAGCACCCCTAACGAGCACGAACAGGTCGCTACGAGCCCAAGGGACCGGGCTTCACAGCACGTGGCAGCACTAGCCGACATCACCAGAGGAGAATTCTGGTTCCGTAAGTCGGGGTTCGAGTCCCTGATCCCCAGCCACCTCCAACTCTCGCCCGATCGACGAAATGACCGATGCCGCAACCCGGCGGTGCATCCGTCTTCGTTCGAGCCGGGCACTGTCAGTCGGTGAACGGCTCGAAGCGCAGTCCGCCAGCCGCACGCACGACATGGCCGAGGCCCGGGAACGGGAAGTGGCCGCTAGCGATCAGGGCTTCCTCACGCTCGATCCGCGCGAAGAGCGCGGCCCGGGTTTCCGCAGACTGCACGGGGTCGACGTCCGCTCCCGGAGACCACGTGGGCTCAGCGAGCTGCACCGGGTGATGTGCGGCATCGGCGAGGAGGTACGCGCGCTCGCCCCCGCTCTGGAGCACAAACGACATGTGGCCGGGCGTATGGCCGGGCGTCGGGATCGCGACCAACTCCGAGGTGATGGCCTGCTCACCATCGACGAGGTCAAGCAATGCGGCGTCCTCGAGTGGTCCCAGCACGTCGTCAAACCGAGCCGCGCGTTTCGATTCGTCGCTGGCGGTCCAGTGATCCCACTCGGCCTCCTGGACGAGGTGGCGCGCATTCGGGAAGACCGGCCGCGGCCCGTCTGCCTCGGCCGTCGTGTTCCAGCCGGTGTGGTCAAAGTGCAGGTGGCTCAAGAGGACGGTGTCGACCGCGTCGGCGGCGACGCCGGCCTCGCGCATGACTTCCGGCAGTGCCGGTGGTTCCTGCAGCGGCATCTGGACTGGGCGCGGCCCGATCCCGGTATCAACCAGAATCGTCTGGCCCTCGCTGCGGACGAGCCACGCTCCGATGTTGAGGACGAAGCTCCCGTCGTCCTCGAGCAGATCACGGTACGGATCCCAGGCGGCGTCCTCGACCGACCCGAAGAACGACCCGGGCTGCATGGGTGCCCAGCTGTCCTGCAACGCGATGAGGGTCGCGTTGCCGACTTGCCGCTGCTCGAACCGACCCACGGCGCGTCTCCTAGAAGTCGAGGACCGGGCGCGGCGCGTCCTGTTGCATCGGGAACGTGCCGATCTCCTCGGCGGGGGGAACGGGGACCTCGATGAGCGCGGGGCCATTGCTCGCGAGGGCGTCGCGGAGCACGGCTCGGAAGGCATCGGGCGTCTCGGCCCGGAAGCCGGCGACACCAAACGACTCGGCCATCTTCACCATGTCGGGGTTCACGAGGTCCGTGGCGATCTTGTGGCCGTTGTACTTCAGCTCCTGCATCCGGCGGACGTTGCCGTAGCCGTTGTCGTTGAAGACGACGGTGACCAGCGGGATCTGCTGCTGCGCCTGCGTGGAGAGTTCCTGGACGTTGTAGAAGAACCCGCCATCGCCGTTGATCGAGACGACCTTCTTGTCCGGGTTCCCGACCTGCGCGCCCAGCGCGGTCGCGAAGCCGTAGCCGAGGGTGCCCTGGTACCCCGAGGTGAGCATGGTCCGAGGCTCATAGACCGGGAACCCGCCCATCTGGGCCCAGTACCCGACCTGCGTGCTTTCGCTGACGAGGATGCCGTCGTCGGGTAGTTCGTCGCGGATCGTGAGCGCGTAGGCGGACTGCAGCTCAGCCTGGGCGGCGGTCTCCCGACTGCGCTCCTTGAGCGCGGTCAGCTCCGCTTCTCGAGATTCGCGCGCGCGGTTGGAGGATGGGACGAGGTTCACGAGTTGCCCGAGCGCCGCCTTCGCGTCAGCTTCGATGCCAATCTGCGGGGTCGCGGTCTTACCGATCTGATCCGGGTCGACGTCGATCTGGATCAGCGGCAATTCCGGCGGCGGCGCGGCGCCGAGACGCGGATTGAGGAAGAAGCGCGATCCGACGACCAGCACGGCGTCAGCGCTGCCGAACAGCTCGCGTGTGGGGATCGCGCCCGTCACGCCGTGGTAATCGCGGTCGGAAACCGCGCCGCGACCGTTGCTGGACATGATGACCGGAGCCTCGAGGAGGTTCGAGAGTTCACGCAGCGCCTCCCACGCCCCCGACGAGAGGACGCCGCCGCCCGACCAGATCACCGGCCGCTCGGCCTTCCCGAGAATCTCGGCGGCCTGAGCCAGGAGGTCCGGATCACCGGGCGAGGCATCGAACCGAGCTGAGGTGTCGGGCTCGAGCAACGTAATGTCGGCGACCTGCTCGAGAACGTCCGGGGGTACCTCGATCTCGACGGGTCGGGGGCGACCGGTCCGCAGTTCCTGGAACGCCCGCCGCACCATGCCGGGAATCTCCTGTGGGGTCATCGCCCGCTCGGCAGACTTCACGACGGAAGAGATCGTCTCGAGCTGGTTGTTGATCTCGTGGAGCGCACCGAGACCCTTGCCGATCTGCTCCGAATGGATCTGCCCGGTCACGGCGAGGACGGGTGAGCTGCAGGCGTAGGCGGTGCTCAGGCCAGCGGCCGCGTTCAAGAGGCCCGGTCCGGGCACCACGAGGCAAGTCCCAATCTGACCGGTCGTCCGCGCGAAACCGTCGGCCATGTAGGCGGTCGCCTGCTCGTGCCGCGGGTGGATCATCCGAATCGCGTCGCGCTCTTCCCAGAATGCGTCGATGGCGTAGTCGAGCTGGATGCCGGGAAGCGCAAAGATCGTTTCGAGGCCCTCGATCTTCAGCGACTGCACTAGCGCCTGTCCGCCGGTCATCTGCATCGGGCTGCTCCCGCCATTCGCACCACGTTTGAGTTGGCTCGCATCATACGGGTCGTGACCTGGTCCTCGGGCGCACACGACAGGGTTCGCCTACACTGCGGCGCACGTTGGCGGCTGGTTCGACCGTCTGCGGCCCGGCACCGGCCGTGAGCGCTCGGCGCCAGAGGATCCAGGGGGAGTCATGGGCAAGCTAGACGGCAAGGTCGCGGTGGTCACTGGCGCGAGCCGGGGCATCGGTCAGGCGATCGCCGAGCTGTTCGCCTCGGAAGGCGCGCAGGTTGTCTGCGCCGCGCGCACGGTCGCCGAAGGCGATCACCGCATGCTCGAGGGCTCCCTCAACCGCACCGTCCAGAACATCAAGGACGCCGGTGGTGAAGCAGCGATCGTGCAGGCGAACGTCTCGGAAGAAGACGACTGCGTCCGCCTGATCGATGAGGCGAAGGCAACGTACGGCCCCGTCGACGTGCTCGTGAACAACGCCGCGCTGAACTACTACATCCCGATCGTCGACTACCCGACCAGCCGCTGGCTGCGGTCGTTCGCCGTGAACGTGCACGCGCCGTTCATCCTCTCGAAGCTCGTCCTGCCAGACATGATGGAGCGTGGCGGCGGTGCGATCGTGAACATCTCATCGGGTGCGGCCATCGGTCCGGGCAGCGGCCCCTACGAAGACCAGACCGTCCGAGGCGGCACGATGTACGGCGCCTCGAAAGCGGCGCTGGAGCGGATGACGCAGGGCCTCGCGCAGGAGGTGGCGGCGCACAACATCGCCGTGACCGCACTGTCGCCGTCGCAGGTGGTCCCGACACCGGGCACCGTCTTCCACAAGCTGGTCGACGGGCTTGAGGATCCACGGGGCGAGGCGCCGGAATACATGGCGCGGGCTACCCTATTACTGGCGACCGAAGGCGCTGAGCGCGTCACTGGTCGTGTCACCTACAGCCAGGCCGTGCTCAAAGAGTTCGGATGGATCGAGGACGGCCAGGGCACCGGCATCGACCGCCCGGGCTCCGGTTACTCACAGGTCTAGGGCGACACCGCCGCAGCAGACAGGGAGCGCACGCATGCACGAGGCGCTGCGCCAGCTCAGCGAGATCCGCCCACTGGAGGACCCGGTGATGATCGGGGCTCTGAGCGGCTACACCGATGGATCGGGAGCCGCGTTGACGGCGATCGATCACCTGGTTGACGCGTGGGACGCGGAACCGCTGGCCGAGATCGAACCGGAGACCTTCTTCGACTTCACGGTCCAGCGTCCGCGAGTCGCGCTCGAGGACGGGGAGCGGGTGATCCACTGGCCGGAGAACCGCTTCTATGTGGCGCGCCCGCCGGGCGCGACGCGCGACTTCCTGCTGCTGAGCGGCGTTGAGCCACACCTGCGTTGGCGCCAGTTCACCGGCGTGATCGCAGAGATGTCGGAAGCCGTCGGCTCGACGACGAGCATCACGCTGGGCGCGCAGCCCGCCGGGGTCCCGCACACGCGGCCGGTGCCGGTCACGTTGTCTTCCTCGGATAGTTCGTTCGAGGAGTTGTTCGGGCTGAAGGCGCCGGCGTCCCGCTACCAGGGACAGACTGGGATCGTCGGTGTGCTGAACCTCGCGCTGCGGTCGCGTGGCTGGAAGAACGCGTCGCTCTGGGCGATGGTGCCGCACTACATCACCGCCGGACCGAACCCAAACGTGGCGATCTCGCTGATCGATCTGGTCGACCGCGGATTCGGGATCACGACTGACGTCGCGGCGCTGCGCGAAGAGGCCGAACAGTTCGAGGATCAAGTGCGCTCGGTGCTCGCCGACTCTGACGAGGCCGCCGCGTACGTGCGCCAGCTCGAAGAGCAGTTCGACACCAACCAGCCGCCGTTGCCGGCCCCGCAGGACGCGAGACCGGAGGAGTTGCCAGCGGCCGAGGATCTGCTCACCGACCTTGAGCGGTTCCTCAAGGACCAACGCCAGGACGAGTAATCCCGCCAATGGCCACCCTCGTCATGCTCGAGCAGCGGATCCGCTACGCGCCGTCGTTCGTGCGCTTCGGAATCGTCGGATTGATCGCGACGATCGTCGACTTCACGCTGTTCAACGCGGCGCTCGGCGGCCAGTACGATCCGTCGACCTCCCACCTGCTGCTCGCCGCCACCTCGGGATTCACGGTGGCCACGTACACGAGCTATCAGCTGAACGCCCGCTACACGTTCCGCGCTGAACGGAACAACGCGGTCCTCGGTCGGTACTTCGCGATCGCCGTCGCTGGCGTGCTGATCCACAACGCCGCACTGCTCGGGCTGCGAGCCGTGTTTTCGCCGGAAACGTTCGTGGAGCTAAACGCGACCAAGGCCGGCGCGCTCAGCGTCTCAATGTTCTGGAACTACGTGGGCTACCGCCAGTTCGCATTCCGGCACCGGTGACTGGACCACCGCCGACCTCCCGAACGCAGGGCGTGTCGCTCGTCGTTCCCGCGTTCAACGAGTCATCGCGGATCGCTTCCACGCTCGCCCGACTCCGCGAGTCCGGAGCGAGCCTCGGCGTTCGCGAGATCATCGTGGTCGATGACGGCAGCACCGACGACACTGCCGCTCAAGTTGAAGCACAGGTCGGCTCGGGATCGCCCGACGTGCGCCTGATCCGCCTCCCACAGAATCGAGGCAAAGGCGCAGCCGTCCGCGCGGGCATCGCCGAGGCTGCCGGCGATTATGTCGTCTTCCTCGACGCCGACTTGTCGGCACCGCCCGACCGGATTCCCGAGGCGGTCGCGGCGATCTCCGGAGGCGCTGACGTGGTGATCGGCAGTCGCGTCGATCCGGGCGGCGCCGACGCGCGGCGCACGCAGCCGATCCGCCGACAGATCTCTGGTCGCGTCTTCGCGCTCTTGCAGCGACTGATCGTGGGATTGCCCTATGCGGACACTCAATGCCCGTTCAAGGCCTTCAGTCAGGACGCTGCGCAGCGCGTGTTCTCTGACGTGCACACCTCGGGCTGGGCGTTTGACGTCGAGTTGCTCGTTCGTGCGCGACACCTTGGAATGACGGTCCACGAGTTCCCCGTGGAGTGGCATCACGTGGCGGGATCGCACATCCGTGTCGGCCCGCTGACTGCGTTGCAGGTGATCGGCGAACTGGTGTCGATCCGGCGGCGCGTGGGCCGTTCGTAGCACCCGTGCCGGTAGGTATGAGCGGCTGGATCGTGGGCGGGACCGTATTGATCGGGGGATGCTGATTGCTACACTGAGCGCTCGCTGAAGGAGTGTAGCTCAGTTGGCAGAGCAGCGGTCTCCAAAACCGCCGGTCGGGGGTTCGAGTCCCTCCACTCCTGCCAACGGTGCCCACATTCCCTCATAGCGGCTCGGGCCCAGGTGGTGGAATTGGCAGACACGCTGTCTTGAGGGGGCAGTGCTCGCAAGGGCGTATGAGTTCGAGTCTCATCCTGGGCACCATTCAACCCACTCCACGGGGTGGTGTAGCCGGGCGGAAGTAGCTCAGTGGTAGAGCATCTCCTTGCCAAGGAGAGGGTCGCGAGTTCGAATCTCGTCTTCCGCTCCACAGTCCTCTTCAGCAACACGAACACGGCCCGCCCACGCGGGCCTTCGTGATCCTCGCCCGCTAGTCGCTGCCCAGTTCCGCGCGAACCAGCGGCAGCACCTCGCGCGCCATCCGTTCCATGTACGTCGGCTCCGAAATCGAGCCAGGCGACGGTGGATTCGGCACCGGATGCGGCACGACGATCTCGAAGTCGATGCCGAGCGACAGCACCTCGATGAGCTGCATCGCTACCGCCGAGGGCATGCCCCGAACGGAGAACGCGTCGGCGGCCGCGTCGGGCAGGAAGTCGACAATCTGTCCTGACTCGACGAGGTCGGGGTGGTGATGGAAGTCCGGATGCACGCGCTGCTGAAGCTCGTGGACGTCTGGGCCGTTCCACGTCAGTCCAGCGGCCTCAAAGAGGTGAGGCGAGTACTCGTAGAACCCGGCCGCCATCGACTTCCCGATCGCGAGCGCGCGATCCGCGTCGTCTTCGAGGGCGGTGTGCAGTACGAGGCCGAGGCGAATCGAGCTCGGATCGCGCCCGACCTCCTCGGCACCGGCGTGGATTTCCGCCACCGCAGCGCGCAGCACGGCCTCGTTGCGCCCGGCGCGGATGAAGACACCATCGGCAACGCGTCCCGCCGCACGCAACATGCGCGGACCGGCAGCCGCCACCCAAACGGGTACCGGACGCGGGTGCGGGAGCCGAGCAGGGCGAGCAGCGTCAACGTCGAGGTCGTCGCCGCTCAGCAGCGTGCGGATCGCCGCGGTCGCGTCCTGGAGCGTCGCGACCTTGGCCGGTCGCAGCCCAGCCAGCCGGACGGCCGTGTCCCCGATCCCCAGTCCGAGGAACGCCCTGCCCTCGGAAACCGTGTCGACGGTCGCGATCGATCCGGCTGTGACCGTCGGATGCCTCGTGATCGGGTTGGCCAGCAGCGGACCGAGATGGATCCGCTCAGTCGCCGCGGCGGCGAACGCGAGCAGCACATACGTATCGTGGCGCCGGAGCTGAGAATCCGGCACGAACGCGTAATCCCAGCCGAGCGCCTCGGCGCGCGCGACATCGGTGGCGAACGCCGCCGGGTTCGAGAAATCGAAGCGATTCAGACCGAACGCTGGCATGCTCATCGCCGCAGCGTGGTTGTTCCTCGCAGCGAAGACAAGCCCAACCACCGAAGGATGAGCGATGACCAACGCGAGCAACCTCGAACCGTGGCAGTGGCCCGAAGAGACCTGGCGATCGATCGTCGGGAAGGTGCGGGCCGGACGGTCGCTAACGCCAGCAAGCTGGCCCGGCGGAGCACGCGTCGCCGTCGCGATCTCCTTCGACAGCGATCACGAGTCGATTCCGCTCCGTGACGACCGCCGGTCGCCGGGCGTGCTCTCGCAGGGCGAGTACGGCGCCCGCCGCTCCGTCCCGAGGATCATCGACCTGCTGGCGCGACATGCGGTGCCGGCGACGTTCTTCGTGCCTGCGGTGATGGCGACGCTCTATCCGGACGAACAGCGCCGTGCGATTGAGGCCGGACACGAGATCGCCATCCACGGCTGGATCCACGAACGAAACAGCGTCCTCGAACGCGAGGACGAGCGGCAGCTGATGGTGCAGGCGGCCGACCGCCTCGAGGAGATCACCGGCACGCGACCGGTCGGGATTCGGACGCCGTCCTGGGACTTCAGCCCCAACACGCTGTCGCTGATCCGGGAGCTCGGCCTGATCTACGACTCATCGCTGATGGCCGACGACGACCCCTACGAGCTACTAGAGGAGGGTGAGCCGACCGGCATCGTCGAGTTGCCGCCGGAGTGGATCCGCGATGACTTCCCCTACTTCAACATGGATCGCTTCGGAACCGGCCGCCCACACACGCCGCCGTCCGCGGTGCTCGAGATCTTCCAGGAGGAGTTCGAAGGCGCCTACGACGAGGGCGGTCTGTTCGTCCTGACCATGCACCCGCACGTGATCGGGCACCGCTCACGGATCCGGATGCTCGATCGACTGATCGAGTTCATCCGCGGGCACGAGGGCGTCTGGTTCGCCACGCACGCCGACATCGCGCGGTATTGCCTCGAACAGGCTGAGGGTTAGCTGGGGTTATTCGCCGTCGCCGTCGCCGTCGCCGTTGCTATCAGCTTCCGCCTGGCTGAGCGCCACAGCTACGGCGACCCCGATCGCGATCCCGACGCCAATGAAGACGGGCGAATTGGTTGCCGCGAACAGCGCCGCGCCCACGCCGGCGCCGATCCCGACTCCGGCGCCCATGTAGTTCTGACTGGCCATGCGTACCTCGGGCGAAGGATAGCGCCGGCTAGAGCTGCGCGAGGAAGGGGCTCAACAGGAACGCCAGGCCCGCCGCAGTCCAATAGAGCGCCGCCAGGTTGAACGTGCGCCGCAGGATCCGGGTGCGTCGCGTCGGGCCATCCTCGGGGTGTCGTCCACCCAGATCGAGGACTGCCGCCGTGGCTGCGCAGATCGAGAGCATCGCGACGACGTTGATCAGCGCCGCCAGCAACAGCAGGAGCGGACTGAACAGACCCGCGATCGTCATCGTGGTGGCGGCGCCGGCTACGAACAGCGCAAACCCCAGGCCGGCGAGGCGCATCGGACGAGTCAGATCGCCGCCCGGCTCGAACGCCTGCGGCGTGATCGGAGAGGCTGAGGTGTGCATCACCCGGGGATCATCGACCGCGATCGCCGCGGCGCAGACAGTGTCGCCCACTAAGGGCAATCGGCCTGTCGATGGCAGGGTCACACCGGAGCGCGGCGGCCGACTAGCCCGACGACGTGCCGATCCGAAGCCGACGTCGCAGCAACCGCTGTGTCCACAACAGCGCCAGCATCGGCGGCGCATGCAGCAGCGCGAGCAGGAGCGCGAAGAGAGAGTTGCCAATCAGCGGATTGCCCACGCCCGCAGTCTTGAGGGGCGACGGTTGGTGATCGATAAGAACTTCGTAGGAGCCGCGTGGGGTTCATCGCCGGTCAATCGAGCGCGAACTCGGCGCGGTTTCGAGATAACGGAGCCGAATATCGCAACGTCGCCGCGTCCACGCCTTCCTCAAGCTGGAAGTAGATCCAGCCATCGATCCGGGCGCCGACACCGAGGTCGACGGCGTTGACCGGCTCTTCGCACCCCGCGCAGAGCTGGGGGCCACGACCGACGCCGCTTGAGTCGTCCAGACGGAATGCTGCGTAGGGGGCGAAGCGATATACCTCGCCGGAGCGGCCGCGGGCGTTCACCGCCAGCACGCGCGCCCGCGCGTTCGCCCGTGACAAGAGCGAGTAGCTACCGTCCTCGAGCACCTCGAACTCGACGAGGGTCAGATCAACGTCGCCGACCTCGACGGTCTGGCCGACACCGCCAGCGGCGTCATCGCGACACGCTGCCACGATCAAAGTCAGCATGAGCAACATGAACGGCAGTGCCCTCGGCACACCGCCCGGGCCGCCCAGCCGGGGCTCCGTCTCAGATAGACCTCGTCGCACCGCAACCCCTCCATCACCTCGTCCGTCAGCAGCCTACAACCGGTGTCCAGTGCGGTGACGAGGAGCAAGCTGACGAACGGAATATATCTTCCTATACTCGCAGCATGAGACGAAAGCCCGGCACCCTGTTGCCAATTGAGATCAGCATCCTCGCCGCGGGTGTCGAGCTACGATCCCAGGGAGAAGCCGAGTTCCACGGCTACCGAGCTGCTCACTTCATCCGCGATCGTGAGGAAGCACGCCTGCTCACCTCTCACGGCACGCTCTACAAGGCGCTCGAGCGCCTCCGGAAGCAGGGTTTGCTCACCTCGCACTGGGAAGACCCGACGATCGCGGCGGACGCCGGTCGTCCGCGTCGACGCCTGTACACGGTGACCGCCGCAGGCGCATCGGCGCTCGAGGCGACGCGGGTCAACGAGGTGCAACGTGAGTCCGGCAGCTCGGGACTACAGCCCGCATGACCGTCGGTACTGCCACGGCGACTCGCCACTGGGGATCTCGGGTCGTCGCGTTCTGGGTGCGTCGCTACACCTCGGGCCTGCCGGAGGCTGTCCGGTACGAACGCCGCGACGAGATCGCCTCCGACCTCTGGGAACACGAACACGACCTGGACGGATCGAGCGTCGGACCTGAGATTCTTGCGCGCGGCCTGCTCGGCGTTCCCGCGGACCTCGCCTGGCGACTCGAGCGATCGAGGCTCGCGCGCATGCCGGGCTGGGGGGTCACCACCGTTCTCGGTCTGCTCGCGCGTTTCGAGGCCACGGGACGCTGGATCGCGCGACGAGGGCTGCCCGGCTTCACCTCGGCTACCGCCGTGATCGTCGGTCTGTTGGGTGTAGTCGTCATCGCGACAGCCCCGTCGAACGATTCGGGAACGCCTACCTCCGACCTGGTGTTCTGGGGGGCGATGTTGATCGTCGCCGCCGTCACGGTCGGCCTGGGTGGCCGGCTGATCAATGTTCACACCAGGCTCGGTGGCGCCCTCGTGATCCTCGGGAGCGGCCTGTTTGGGCTGTTCCTGTGGCCGACGATCGTCGGTCCGATCGCGGCGCTTGGCCTCGCCTGGCGCGCGGTGCTGCGCATCCGAGACGCACGCCGGAGTGGAGCAGCCGTACGCCATCTTGACTAATAGGAAGATATCTTCCTAATATCCATGCATCCTGCCCCGATCGGAGGATGTGATGTTGATCCGTCTCGCAGCGATCCAGTCAGACGTCATCCAGCGCGTGGCGAGCACCGTCAGTGAGCCCGGCGGGCGGAGGCGCGCGATCCTGGTCGGAGCGCAGCTAGGGCTGCTCTGGGCCGTGATCGGTCGTGTCTGGATGCGGCTGATCTCCGAAGAGCGTGTGTTCAGCGTGCCGGGAACGATCTTCATCCTAGCGGTGGTGAGTGGCTTCGGTGCCGCCGCCGGATATGCCTTCGTCGCTCGTCGCTCCAGCACCAGCTCAAGGCTGAAGCGCTGGTGGCACCGCCTCCTTGCTTATGTTCCGTTCCTTGGAATGGGGCCGTTCGCCATCTTCTTCCTGGGCCACTTCGCCTTCGCGTGGCGCACGAGCCGCCCGCGGTCCCGGCGTGTCGTTCGCTTCCTGCTCGGTGCCGTCGCGATCGTGATCCCTGCGTTCTGGACGCTGGTCTTCGTTTCACAGCAGCCAGACGGGCTCGGCTGGGCCAGCGCGATCCTCTACCTCGCGCTCGGGTACCTCATCTACGTGTCGCTTCGGTTTGCCCTCGAACCGGGGTACGAGGAGCGCGATGTGCAGCCCCCGGCAGCGCTCGCCTAGCCGGCTGTCGGTGCGAGATACCAGACCTCGCCATCCAGCGGTCCGTTGTCGGTCGTCGTCGCGAACGTCAGATGCGGTGCGCCGTTCGCATCGAGCGCGAGACCAACGACCTGCAGCGGATCGCCCGCCGACTCAACGACCGTCTGTGTGGCCCATGTCCCATCGGTGCGGTCCGCGAGCACTACTCGGGACTCATCGATCGCGGCGATCACTGGGCCATCGACGCCCACCTGCAGCGCGACCGTCCGACGAGCCCCCTCGAAGCCGGTGACGACTGAATCGAGCGTCGCGACGGTCTCGAACGCCCATGCGTCGCCGTCGCTCACGCCGTACACCACGTTCAACGCCTGTCGTCCCTCCTCTGCGATCGGGGTGTCCGATTGCACGAACGCAACGTGCGGCCGCCCGGCCGCATCGAGGGCGACCGACGGGAACCGACCGGCGTCGCCGGCCTCGTAAACCACAGACAGCTCCCACCCCCCTGCGTCCCGCCGTGCGTAGATGAGGTCGCTCGCGGTCGCGTCGAAGTAGACGGCGTGCACGACGCCCCCGTCGTCGACGACCAGGTCAGTCCCCCACTCGTACGGCTGCGGCCCGGAGCCGACGGCTTCCACTGACCAATCGTTGCCACCGTTGACCGCGTACTCGATGCCCTCGGGGGCGCCAAACTGCGCCGGATCGATCGACAACACATGCAGTGCGCCGTCGGAAGCGAACGCAAGCGATCCGTCCCAGCCGTCGTGGCCGGGATGCTCGATCCGTTGAACGTCCCAGCCCGACGCACCCCGCACCGCGATGGCGCCATCCTCCCAATCGTGGTTATGGAAAGCGACGGCTGCGCCGCCCGGCCCGACAGCGATATCCAGCGGCCCGTAGAGGTAACCGCGCTGGAGCGTCTCGATCGAAAACTGCCCGTCGCGGCCGCTGGCCACGTTCACGAAGCCCGCTTCGCCGACCCGCTCGAGGAGATACGCAATCAAGACGTCCCCGTCCGGGCTCAGCGCAATCCCGGGCTTGGTGCCCTGCCCCAGCGACGTGACCGTCCAATCCCAGGCTCCAGCACCGTCGATTTCCTCGCCAAAGTCGGGGAGCGGTGCTGTGTCATCACTCGTCCCGCTACCCGACACCTCCGTGGACGTCCCGGATGCCGCCTCGGGGCCGTCATCTCCTCCGCCGCAGGCGATCACCACCACCCCCATAATCAGCGTCAGCACGCCCAGCCACGTCTGCTTCATCGCCACCCCTCGAACCGCGCGTCCTCGTGGTTCGACGGTGTCCCGAGGCCGACGAGCGGTCTGTGACTCGGCGTACGCGCGGCCAGTCCCTGGGACTCACGCATCGGCGCAGATCGAGGCCCGCCCGCTCAGACACTTCGACGCTCGCGCACGGCGCGGCGACCCGGCACAATCGTTGCTCGATTCGCTTCGGGCCACGTAGCCAAGTGGTAAGGCAGGGGTCTGCAAAACCCTTATCGCGAGTTCGATTCTCGCCGTGGCCTCCAGACGATCGCCCTGGCTCCGACGCTGTCGGCCGTCTTCATCACCCATGACCGTTCGGCTGAGTCGCCAGCAGGCTGCCCCTCGGTGTTCGGCGCGGGTCGAGGACTAGTTGACGATTCGTTAACAACCTGCCCCCGCAACCGACTTCGTGTGTATAGTTCCCGATTGGCTAGGCATTCCGAGCGGTCGCGTGCTGGCGGCTGGTTCGGGGCCGGTGTCGGTCGCCTCGCGACGCGACACAGAACAGAGGGAAGAGGCGGGTCACCTGGCCGATCCGACCATCAGCGGGAGGCATCATGAGTAGCAAGCACTGGGTCCGTTGGGCCGTGCTGGCCATCGCCGCGATCGGACTGCTCGCGATCGCATGTTCGGACGACGACGGAGACGGCGACGGCGATGCCGCTGCCAACAACGACGGCGTGACACTTGAGACCGTGATGGATCGCGGCGAATTGAAGTGTGGCGTCAAGAACAGCCAGGCCGGCATGGGTAACCTCGAAGACGACGGTACCTTCACCGGTTTCGACATCGAGATCTGCAAGGCGATCGCCGCCGCGATCTTCGGTGACTCCGACAAGGTGGAGTACGTCCCGGCGAGCGCCGGCGACCGCTTCGACCTGCTGGCGGCCGGTGAAATCGACGTGCTGATTCGCACGACCACCTGGACCTTCACCCGCGACATCGACCTGAATGCCACCTTCGCCACGACGACCTTCTACGACGGTCAGGGCATGATGGTGAAGGACGACTCGCCGTTCCAGTCGATTGCCGACATGGACGGTGCGACGGTCTGCGTCACCACCGGTACTACGACCGAGGGCAACCTCGATGACACGTTCGCGGCATTGGGGATCTCCTACACGCCGCTGGCGGTCGCCGATGACGCGGGCAGCCAGGCCAACTTCCTTGAGAACCGCTGCGACGGCTGGACCGGCGACCGTTCCAACCTCGCCGCGCAGAAGTCCAGCTACCCCACCGACGGTGGTGGTCCGGAGGCGCTGCGCGTGCTGTCTGAGGTGATGTCGAAGGAGCCGCTCGGCCCCGCGACGCGCGACGACGACAACCAGTGGTCAGAGCTGGTCGACTGGGTCGTGAAGCTGATGATCGCGGCTGCCGAGGACGGCATCACGATGGACAACGTCGAGGCTGAGGCAGCGAGCCCCAGCACGGCGGAAATCGGGAACATCCTTGGGAACACGCTTGAGATCGGCACCAAGCTCGGTCTCGAGAACGACGAGTTCATGCAAGACGTGATCGGTCAGGTCGGCAACTACAGCGAGGCGTACGACCGTACGATCGGCGTGTTGCTGCCAGCCGCCGGCACGGCGAACGCGCTTTGGACCGAGGGCGGTCTGATCTACGCGCCACCGGTGAAGTAACGCCCGCGCTGCGCACCGCGTAACTCAGATGGCCCGATCGCCCCGGCGGTCGGGCCATCTGCATACCCACGCCTGATGGCGACACTCTCCACTCCGGCCGAGCCGCCGCCGCCGTTCCTGCGTAGCAGCAAGGGACGACGGTTCCTGATCCAGGCAGCCGCCGCCGGGGTGCTGCTGCTGTTCGTGGCCTACCTATTCGACCGTGCCTCCAAGCTCGAACTCGGTCTCGGGTTCATGGACGAACGCACCGGGTTTGCCCTCGCCAACCAGTGGATCACGACGTTCGAGAGCAACGACAGCCGCTGGGTCGCCTATGGCGCTGGCGTCTTCAACACCATCCGCATCGTCGCCGTCGGCATCGTCCTCGCGACGATTCTCGGCGTCGTCATGGGCGTCGCGCGGCTCTCCAGCAACTGGCTCGTCTCCCGCCTCGCGACCGTCTATGTCGAGGTCATCCGCAACACCCCGCTGCTCGTGCAAATCGTCTTCTGGCACTCCGTCGTGCTGCTCCAACTCCCGCGCATCTCCGAGGCGGTCAACGTCGGCGAGGTCGTGTACATCTCGAACCGCGCTCTCGCGATTCCGTGGCCGCAGGAGCGGGGCAGCCTTGCCGTGGTCTGGGTGATCCTCGCGCTGGTGGCGCTTGTCGTCGCCGCGTGGGTGCGGAACCGGCGCCTCGTCGAGGAGGCTGAGACTGGCCGTTCGACACACGCCAACCTCTACGGCATCGGCGTGTTTCTGGTACTCGCGACCGGCGCGTACGTCGCGACCGGGTTGCCGGTCGGGATCGATGTCCCCGAACTGACCTTCAACGACACGGGTACCACGCAGAACTACGTCGGCGGCATCAAGATCACGCCCGAGTTCGCGGCACTCCTGTTCGCGCTCGTCTTCTACACCGGTTCATTCATCACCGAGATTGTCCGCGGCAGCATCCAATCGCTGCCCCGCGGCCAGAGCGAGGCCGCCGCAGCCCTCGGGCTGAGCGGGTACCAACGGATGACGCTGGTGATTCTGCCGCAGGCGCTGCGCACGATGATTCCAGCGGTGACGAACCAGTACTTGAACCTCTCAAAGAACTCGAGCCTCGCGATCGTGATCGGCTACTCCGAGCTGTTTCTCGTCAGCAGCACGATCCTCAACAACGCTGGGCGCGCGATCCCGACGTTCACGCTGATCATCGGAACCTATCTCACGCTCAATCTTCTGATCTCGGCCGCGATGAACTGGCTCAACCGTCGCGTCCAATCGGCACGCCTCTAATGGCGACCGAAGCCGCAGTGCAGCCGCGAACCGCCCTGACCATCGCCAGCGCCAGGCGCTGGCTGAAGCTGAATCTCTTCAGCAACCGGTTCAACAGCGTCCTCACCGTCGTGACAATCGCGTTCGTCGTGTTCGTGGTCTATCAGCTCCTGAAGTTCGTGCTGGTCGACGCGGAGTGGGGGGTCATCAACGCCAACCGACGGCTGATCGCGATCGGCCGCTTCCCGCAGGGCGAAGAGTGGCGGGTGTGGCCACCGGTCTGGCTACTCGGAACACTGATCGGACTCTCGCTGGGCCTCTGGTCGCGCATTACCGCGTTCGGTCTCGCGGTCATTCTGCTCGCACTGGCCTTCCTGTTTGGCCTGATGTTCGAGGGCACGAACGCCCTGCTGGCGGCGGTCGGCGTCGTTCTCGGTGCGACGGGCTACCTCGGCACGCAATACGGCCGCCTCAGTCCGCGAGCACTCGCACTCGCCGAGCGCGCGACCAGGATCGGATGGATCGGGCTGCTGCCACTCACCGTCGTGCTGCTGCTGGTCGCGGGCGGCGTTCGGACGAGCTTGTGGGGCGGCATCCTGCTCAACGTGATGCTGGCGACGGTCGGCATCGCGGCCGGATTCCCGATCGGCATTCTGCTCGCCCTCGGCCGCACCAGTTCGTTCCCGGTGATCCGAATCCCGGTCACCGTCTTCATCGAACTGATTCGCGCCGGCCCCTTGATCGCCTGGCTATTCCTTGCCCGATTCGTGCTGCCTAGTTTCATGCCGTCACTGTTCGCGCTCGACGAGCTCGACATCGTCGTGCGTGCGATGCTCGTGCTGTCCGCGTTCACTGGTGCGTACATCGCGGAGATCGTCCGCGGCGGGCTGCAGGGCCTACCGCGCGGACAGGTCGAAGCAGCGAACGCGCTCGGGTTGAACGGACTCCAGATCACGACGCTGATCGTGCTACCTCAAGCGCTGCGCTCGGTGATTCCGGCTCTGGTTAGCCAGTTCATCAGCCTCTGGAAAGACACCACGCTGGTGTTTGGCCTCAGTCTGTTCGAATTGCTCAGCGTGGGTCAGGCGACGCTGGCACAAACCGACTTCATTGGGCGCCAAACAGAGGTCTTCCTCTTCGTGGCACTCATCTTCTGGGCGGTCGCATTCGCGATGTCGCGTCTGAGTGCGCGCATTGAGGGTCAACTCGGTATCGGGACACGCTAGGATCGATCGATGACAGAAGACGCGCGCCCGGCATCGGCAGTGGAACCGTCTCGCGAGATCGGCGAGCCGGTCATCCTCACGGAAAACGTCGAGAAGTGGTTCGGCGACTTCCAGGCACTGAAGGGCATTAGCACCGAGATCCGAGAGCGCGAGGTCGTCGTCATCCTCGGGCCGTCCGGATCCGGCAAGTCGACGTTCATCCGGACGCTGAACCGCCTCGAGGCGCACGATGCGGGGCGCATCATCATCGATGGCATCGAGCTCAACGACAGCCTCGGCAACCTCGAGAAGATTCGCTCCGACGTCGGGATGGTGTTCCAGCAGTTCAACCTGTTCCCGCACCTGAGCGTGATGCGGAACATCACGCTCGGGCCGCAAAAGGTCAGGCACATGCCGAGACGGGAGTCCGAGGAGCTGGCGATGAGCCTGCTCGAGCGCGTCGGCATCCCGGAGCAGGCCGATAAGTTCCCTTCTCAGCTTTCAGGCGGCCAGCAGCAACGGGTGGCGATCGCTCGTGCGCTGGCGATGCAGCCGAAGATCATGCTGTTCGACGAGCCGACGTCGGCCCTCGATCCCGAGATGATCAAAGAAGTGCTGGATGTCATGACCGAGCTCGCGCAGTCCGGAATGACGATGGTGGTGGTTACACACGAAATGGGCTTCGCGCGCGGCGTCGCCGATCGATTCCTGTTCTTCGACGAGGGACAGATCGTCGAGGAGGGCACGCCGGAGCACTTCTTCACGAACCCGCAGGAAGACCGCACGAAGCTCTTCTTGAGCCAAATCCTCTAGGGGCCTTCGGCCCCACTCGACCCTTCGGGGCAGACTTCGGAACTCGACGGCGCCTCGGGATGCCGTCGAGTCTCGGTCCGAGCGCGGGGTTCCGCCGTCGGCGCGCCTCGTTGCGGACAGGTCGCGCGACAGCAGTTCGATGAACTCGGATGACAGGCTAGACGGGGGCGGCAGCGACGGACGATGCCACGTCGCCTCGAGGAAGCCGAATTGCGAACGTGGTCCCGTCGCCCGCCGCGGAGGCTGCCGTCACCGACCCACCGTGCGTCTCGACGATGCCCTTGACGATCGCCAGGCCGAGGCCCGCGCCATCCGCGCCGGCTCGGGCATCGCGTGCACGTGACGGTTCACCTCGGTAGAAGCGCTCCCAGACGCGCTCGAGATCGGCCTCCCCGATGGCCGGGCCATCGTTATGTACAGCGAGCTGCACCCCACCCGGCTCCGAGGCGACTCGCACATCGACCCGACGACCGGGCGGCGTGTGCTCGAGCGCGTTTCGGACGAGGTTGCCGATCGCACGCTCCATCCGCGCGCCGTCGACACTCGCGACCGGCGGGTCGCCGTCCACCTCGAGGCGCAGTTCGATTGCCGCCTCGCGCGCGAGCGGACGCATCGCCTCGACGACTTCGGCGGCGACGTCCTGCAGTGGCAGCGAGGTGAGCTGGAGACGGAGTGCACCGGCATCGATCTGGGCGAGCTCGAAGAGCTCGTCGATCATGCGCGCGAGCCGCTCGGTCTCGCGCCGGATCTGACGGTAATAGTCGCGCTGCTCGCCCGCCTCGGAGACGACGCCGTCGTCGAGTGCCTCGGCCATCGCGCGGATGCTGCCGAGCGGGGTACGCAGGTCGTGGGAGATCGAGGCGGTGAGTTCGCGTCGTTCGGCATCGAGGCGGTCGCGGTCCGACTCGACCTGCCGGAGCTGGTCGCGGAGACGAGCGATGTCGGTGGCGAGCGCGGCGAACTCGGCGGTGTGGCCCTCGGGTAAGGCGACATCCTCGAACGAGCCATCGGCGAGCTGATGCAGGGCACGGCGGAGCGGATCGACCTCACGTGCGGTCGCGCGCGCCAGCCGGAGCGCGAAGAGCATCGTGACCGCAGAACCCGACACTACGAGGGCAGCCGTCAGCCCGAGGTCGTGCCCCGTGTTCACGAACATGAGCGACGCCACAATGAGCACGTTGGCGAGCGCGACCAGCGCGCCGATCGCGACGCCGGCGAACGTCCGCATCGCGATCGTGAGATTGGCCGCGCGGTCGACGAAGCCGAGGACGAGCAGTCCCGCGATCGTCGACCCGACGAGGCTGAGCGCAAGTACGGCGAACAGCCCGATGACCTCGCGCGTATTCATCGGGATCAGCAGCACCCCAACGCCGATACCGGCGAGGGCGGCTGCTGCGAGGATCAGCAACGCGGGAATCACCGCGGCTGCGAGCAGCCGGCGATCCAACAGTGGGCGGCTGGGGGTCAGGCTCTGGCTACGGCTCAAGCTTGTACCCCACACCCCAGACCGTCTTCAGATAGCGCGGTCGCGACGGATCAGGTTCAAGCTTCGCGCGGATACGTCTGATGTGAACGGTCACGGTGCCGGGATCGCTGATCGCGTGATAGTCCCAGACCGCGTCGATCAGCTGATCGCGACTGAACACCTGGCCCGGGTGCTGGGCGAGGAAGTAGACGAGATCGAACTCCCGCGCCGTCATCGGGATCGGCTCGCCGGCGCGTTCGAGTTCGCGGGTCGCGCCATCGATCAGCAGATCGCCGATGCGGATGCCCGCACCCGCCGCTGCCGGCCGCTCATGGTTGGCGCGCCGCAGCACCGCCTGGACCCGAGCTGCCAGCTCTCGCGGGCTAAACGGCTTGGTGATGTAGTCGTCCGCACCGAGCCCGAACCCCAGCAGCCGGTCGAGCTCCTCGCCCTTGGCGGTGAGGATCACGACCGGAGTGTCTCCGGCGGCACGTACGCGACGTAGGACTTCCTGCCCGTCGAGGCCGGGAAGCATCAGGTCGAGGACGATCAACTCCGGATCGGTCGCCTCGAACCGCTCAAGGGCGGCCGTGCCGTCGGCGACCATGTCGACCTCGTGACCATCGCGCCGCAGGTAGCGTGCGACGACGTCGGCGATGCTCGCCTCGTCCTCGACAACGAGGATGCGCGAGCCAGTGATCTGCGGTTCGGAGCGAGTGGTCATGGCATCCAGCCTACGTCGGGCACCTTACGAGGCGGTGACAGTCCGAGCGCCGGTCGAATCGCGCTGCTGCGTAAGGTTCGTCAGAGAATCGTCACTTCCTGTGCCTAGTGTCGCCTTCCTCAACAGGTACGAGGGGAGCAACCCAGACATGAGCACATCCATTCCAAGACGGGCGTTGACGCGGTGGGGCTTCGTTGCCCTGGCTGCTGTAGCGGCCGTCGGTCTGTGGGCGAGCGGCAGCGCCAGCGCACAGGAGTCCACCACGTTCCGGATCACGATCGAGAACCGAACGAATCCCGAGATGGTCGTCACGCCGGGCGCATACGTGCTGTCGATGCAGCAGAACGCATTCTGGGCTGGTGGCACGCAGGCCCCGCTGGGCCTCGAGCGCATCGCCGAGATCGGCGATTCCGGTGAGGCCGTCGCTTCGCTCGGTGCCGTGGCAATCGACGCCGCGCCGGCCTTCGGCAACACGGTGACGTTCGAAGTCACTGCCGCCTCGGGCTACTACCTGTCGACCGCGCAGATGCTGGTGGCCACGAACGACGCGTTTGTCGGCCTGAACAGCGAGCCGCTGTTCGAGAACGGCAGCCCGCGTTCGGTCACGGTCGACTTGATGGCGTACGACGCCGGCACCGAGGCGAACGCTGACCTGTTCTCCGGCTTCGCGGCCGGTCAGCCCGACCCCGCCGAGGGTGCCGCCAACGTCGACAACGGCACGGCGACCGCCGAGAGCATCGTCCCGCACACCCAGTTCAGCGGCGTGCAGGCCCGCGTGACGATCGAGCCCATTTCGGCTCCGGTCGCGATGCCGGCACCCGCTGCAGCCGGCAACGCCGGGTTCGCCTCGACGACCGGTGGCTCCACGCTGCTGGTCCTCGGACTGGTCGTCCTGACCGGTGGCGTCGTCTTCGGCGCACGGCGAGCGACCGCGCGCTCGTAGTTCACGTCTTGCGCAACGGAACGGGCCGCCCGAGGGCGGCCCGTTCTGTATGTGCAGCGATCCGCGACTAGCTCTTGATACGGACGACGGCGCCTTCGGAGTACTCGTTGATCTTCGTCGTTTCCCAGAACGCGTCGCCGAGGACGCCGAAACGATCATCCAACGGGATGCCGATCGCGTCAGCCACGCGGTTGATCCCGTCGAAGCCCGAGGCGACGCCGATCGCGCGGACGAAGCCGGCCTCGCCCAGCAGATCCAACCCACGGGACTGAAGGGCGCGCACGTCGTCAGGGCGTCGTTTGACGACAGCCTCGGTCAGTTCGAGGAGATACTGGCCGTGAGGGACACCGCTGTCCGATTCGACCTGGTCGGTGATCGCTCCGAGCTCGTAGCTCTGGTCCTGGTCGTCGCCGCTCGCACGGAGGGCGTCAGTGTGGAAGGTCGTTCAGTAGAAGCACTCGTTGAGCGCAGACGTGCGTGAGGCAACGAGTTCGATCTGGGACCGTCCAAACTCATGCTCCGCCTGCGCCGACATCGGGCGGTAGTGGGGGCCGAAGAGCTCCCAGAACTCGTCCATAGCCGACGGGACCATGGCGAGTGCGCGACAGATGTTGGGTGCTGATGCGCCCTCGAAGCGTGGGTGGGGGTGCTCGTAGTCCATCACGCCCACGTAGGCGCCGACGTCAGCGAGCTGCTCGTTGCGCTCGCCGGACGGCATACCGTCCTCGGGCGCTGCCAGCTCGCGCGGCGCGCCATCGATCGCAGTCGCGAAGGTGTCGGCGATTGTCGAGCTTCCGATCAGGCCGGACGCCTCGACGTATTGCTCTCGCGTCACGCCGCTCGCGAGCACCTCGTCGAACCAGGCCCGCGTCAGCCGGCCTGAGTCCGTCGTGAGTCGGTGCACCATCTCGACGAGGCCAGACGGGAGGTCGGTGACCGTCGTGTGCGCGCCTCTGACCGCAGCCAGCGAGAGTGCGGCCGCGCGCTCGGCGCAGAAGGCGCAATCACGCGCGGATCGGGATTCCTCGACGATCGCGCGCCGCGTCGCGCCCTCGAACCAGCTCGCCGGGCGTACGAAACCGGCCAGCGCCGCCTCGTGGACCTGCGTGAACTCGTCGGGGACTGGGAGCGTCGTCGGTTCGGCTGGTGCAGTCATCGGTGCCTCCTCGCGATCGAGGCCAGTCTAGCCGAACAGCAGTCCACGCTCTGTGAGCCGTTCAACGGAGGTCGTGCAGCTGTCGAACATGTGGCCGAACGGGAGCTCGGTCGCGGTGAACCACTCCAGCTCGGGGAATTCCTCGGTTGGCACCGGCTGGCCAGCCGCCTCGCCGTGGTAGGCGACCTCGATGTGACGAGCACCGTTGTAGATCGAGATTAAGCCCCGGATTTCACCGTGCAGGCCGGTCTCCTCGAAGAGTTCGCGCCGGGCCGTGTCCTCGATCGTCTCACCCAGCTCTCCGAAGCCGGCGGGACCAGCCCACATACCGAAGCCGGGCCGGTTCTCCTTGCCGCGACGGCCGAGCAGTACCCGTCCATCGCGAATCACCAGCAGGCTCGCGCCGGCCACCGGGTTCTGCCAGAGCGGACGCGAGCAGGCGGTGCAAGTGCCATGCCCGTCTTCGTGATCTTCGCTCGCCCGCAGCGGGCCTCCGCAGCGGAGACAGTGCGCCGGCAGCTCGATTGGGGCCGGTGTGCCGGCGAAGCGCACCTCGTGCGGATGCGCTGGAGACGCCTCGAGGCCCTCCGCAATAAGGGCACGAAGGGCTTGCTTCGTAGTGTCGAACGCGATCTCGGCCCACGGGATGTCGTCCGGCGCGAACCAACCGACCTCGGACACCTCTGAGCCGGGAGCCGCCACTCCAGCCGCATCTCCTCGGAACGCGATGACGAGGTGGCCCTCCTCGACCATGGAGTACGGGGAGCCGACGATGCCGGAGATCCGGACATCGAGGCCGACCTCTTCGCGGGTTTCGCGGCGGGCGGCGTCCTCGATCGTCTCACCGCGCTCCACGAAGCCGCCGGGGAACGCCCAGTAGCCGGCGCGAGGCTCGATCGCCCGGCGCGTGAGCAGCACGCTACCGCTGCGCACGATCAACACACCTGCGACGGGGATCGGGTTGTTGAACTCGAGATTGCCGCAGGCGGGACACCGGCCGTGCGAGGGCTCCGGCTCGAACGGTGCGAGCCGGGTCCCGCAGCGGCCGCAGTGTCCGAGGGCCAGAGTCATGTGATCCTCGAGCCTAGGGGACGAGCACGACGCGACCGAAGGCCTGCCGGCTCTCGATGTACTCGTGAGCCGCCTGCGTCTCGGCGAGCGGGAACCGTCTGTCGATCACCACGCGCAGCTCGCCGTTCGCAACGTCGGCCAGATCGCGCGCAATCATGTCGTACGCCCTGGGTCCGCGGTGCGGCTCCAGCTCTGCTCCGAGGAACACGCCGGTCAGTGAGCGATTGCCCTGCGAGAGACCGCCAACATCCACGCCGCGGCCAGCGGCGCGACTGACGTTGCCGACGGTGATCGCGCGCCCTCGATAGCCGAGGACGGCAAGGCTGCCCTGGAGCACCTCGCCGCCGACGGAGTCGACGACCAGATCGCAGCCCTGGCCCTCGGTGATGTTCATGACCTCGCGGACGACGTCGCCCGACCGGTAGTTCACGGGGTGGTCGAGCCCGTACTCCTTCAGACGCTCGAGCTTCTCGTCGCTTGAGGAGGTACCGATCACTGTCGCGCCGGCGCGCTTCGCGAGCTGTACGCCCGCAAGACCGACGCCGCTGGTGGCTGCCTGGATCAGTACGGTCTCGCCAGCCTGGAGGCGACCGAACTCGAACAGGCAGTCATCGGCCGTCCCGAAGGGGATCGGCACGCAGGCCCCATCTTCCGTCGATAGGCCGTCGGGAATCAGCCACGAGGAGTGCGACGGGACGGAGCGGAGCTCAGCGTGCGAGCCGAACGGTGAGACCGTGACGACGCGCTGACCGACCTCACGGTCGGTGACCTCGGCGCCGACCTCGATGATCTCGCCCGCCGCCTGGTAGCCGACGACGTGGGGCGTCGTGGCGAGGACACCACCGGCGCGAGAGAGGACGTCGCCGCCCTCGATACTGACGGCTTCGACGCGGATGACGATGCCATGTGGATGGCAGGCCGGATCGGGCACGTCCTCGTACTTGAAGACCTCGGGTCCGCCGGTCTCGTAGTAGACGGCTGCTTTCATCGAAGGACCTCTTGTCCGCTAGTCGTTCAGGATTTCGGCGATGTCGACAGGACGGCCCTCAGCGACCGACCGTTCGCCGGCCTGGCCGATCGCGACGGCCATCAGCCCATCGCGGATGGTTACCTCCACCGGCATCTCGCCTCGGACGGCGCGCTGGAAGGCGACATGCTCGTAGTACGTAGCGCCGTGGTGGGTGCCGACGGCCATCGCAGTCTCGTCGACCGGTACCTCGGCGCTACGTAGGCGCGCCGGGTCACGGCGCACCCGCGGATGCGAGGGTTGCTCGCGTTCGCCGACCCAGACGACGCCCTCGGGCTGAGCGACCTCGACCTGACCCGCCGGGCCGCTGACGACGATCTCCGTCTGATGGCGGGACTGCTCGGCAAACATGCAAAGGTCCAGCATCGCGCGCTGACCACCGGCGAAGTCGATGACCACGTACGCGTTGTCGATGATGTCCGGCTGTTCGCCGTCGTAGCGTTCATCGAGGTGGTTCACGTCCATCGCGCCGGACGCGAACACTCGAGTTGGTTCCTCGTCGATGATGTGCCGCATCAGATCGAAGAAGTGGCAACACTTCTCGACGAGGGTCCCGCCGGTGTTCCTCGAAAAACGGTTCCAGTCGCCGACCTTGGGGAGGAACGGGAAGCGATGCTCGCGGATGCTGACCATCCGGACGTCGCCGGTCGCGCCGCCGCGGACCTCGTCGATCAGGCGGGCGACGGGCGGGCTGTAGCGATATTCCATCCCGGTCCAGACGGTTGCCGGGTAGCCCTCGAGGAGCGCTTCGAGCTCACGGCAATGAGCGACGGTGGTGCAGAACGGCTTCTCGACGAGCAGGTGCAGACCGCTGCGCGCGGCGCGCTCGATGATCTCGCGATGTGTGTGATTCGGCGTCGCAATGACGAGCGCATCGAGGTCGTCGCGAGCAAGCAACACATCGAGGTTGTTGTGGATGTCGACGGTAGGAGTGATCTCGCGGCTGGCCTCGATCGACGGGCCATGTGGGTCGGCGATCGCGACGACCTCACCACCAGGAACCGCGGCGATGTTGCGCATGTGCTCGCGGCCCATGGAGCCGACGCCCACGATGCCGAATCGGATCGCCTCGGACATGTCGTTCCCGTCTGCCTGGAGCGCGCGGTCGCGAGCGTAGCAGCCTCCTCGCTGCGCGAAACGGGCGCTACGATGCGCCCTCGCGACACCCAGGCACCGAGAGGAACTGACGTTGGCCGCATCGATCGCTCGCACCGCCCACGGCCACCAGCTCACGGTCGATGGGCAACCGTTTATCGCCCTCGGCGCGCAGATGCACAACTCGAGCGCGTGGCCCGAACGGCTGCCCATCATCTGGCCGCAACTCGAGGAGCTCGGCGTGAACACCGCCGAGTTCCCGATCTACTGGGAACAGGTTGAGCCGGTCCCCGGCACGTTCGACTTCAGTCACGTCGATGCGATCGTGCTCGGCGCGCGCGAGCGTGGGCTGCGCCTCGTGCTGTTGTGGTTCGGCACCTGGAAGAACGGCGTCAACGACTTCGTGCCGGACTGGGTGAAAAACGAGCCAGCGACCTACCCATTGATGCAGAATCGCGCCGGCGCGTCGGTTCGCGTGATGTCACCCCACTTCGAGGCCACGCGTGACGCCGACGCGCGCGCGTTCGCCGCGTTCATGGCACACCTCGGCACGCTCGATGGCGAGCATGGGACCGTGCTGATGGTGCAGGTGCAGAACGAGCCGGGATCGCTATTCACCGACCGCGACCACTCGCCGACGGCCGAGGCGCTCTTCGCTCAAGGTGCGCCCTCGGAGCTGACCGACGCCCTCGGACTGTCGGGCGGCGGCTGGGAGGACGCGTTCCCCGGTCACGGGCACGAGGCGTTTCAGGCGTACTCGGTCGCTCGTTACGTCAACTACATCGCGGAGGCTGGTCGCGCCGCTTATGACGTGCCGCTGTCCGTGAACGTCTGGCTGAAGGAGAAGAAGGCGTTTCAGCGGGCCGGAGAGGAGTATCCGAGCGGCGTGCCGGTCAGCCACATGCTCGACCTCTGGAAGCACACCGCACCCGCGATAGATGTGATCGCACCCGACGTTTATGTCCTGGACTACGCGGGCTACCGCGACATCTGTCGGAAGTACGGTCGCGAGGACAATCCGCTCCTGATCCCGGAGACCGGCTGGTCGCAGGCGTTTGCCGGCTACCTGTTCTATGCCCTCGAAGCTGGCGCGATCGGCTGGGCGCCCTTCGGCGTCGACGACCCCGAGGGCGGCAGCGAGCTGCGGCCGGGGCTCGAAGCGCTGCGCGACACCTACCGGCTCCTCGGCCCTGCCGTTGGCGAGCTGTCGACGCTGCAGGCCCAAGGGACGCTCCGGGCGGCCGTTGAGCAGCAATACCTGACGAACGAGCTGATGCAGTTCGATGGGTTCGAAGCGCTCGCGGAATTCGGACGCCTCGATTACGGCTATGGGGGCCTACGGCCCCAGGGCACAGTCGATCAGAGTGGGCGGATCCTCGTCGGTGAGCGCGCCCCCGGCGAGTTCTTCGCGGCCGGCTTTGACGGGCGTGTGACCTTCCGCACGCTCGGTCGCGAGCATGACGCCGTGCAGTTCGTCGGCGTTGAGCAAGGGCACTTCGAGGACGGCGAGTGGGTCGTGGACCGGCGGGTCAACGGCGATCAGACCTTCTTCGGTCTCCGTTTCCCGCCCAGCGGCGCCAGCTACCGAGCGACGGTCCGGCCGCTCTAGCGCGAAGCTGGTCCAGAGCTAGCTCGTCACTCAGGCGACCGGAAGCGGCTCGAGCTTGTTCGCCTCACGAACGATCGCGCCGGGCGCGACGTCGGTGCAAGCGCCGCAACGGATGCACGCCGCGTCGTCGATCGTGCGGGTTCCCGAAGTGCCTCGGAACGCGTTGGTCGGGCAGATGGCGACCGCGTCCTCGACCTTCGGATCGCTCGAGTTGGCGACGCGGAAGGTCGTCATCGCGGGGATGGTCAACGTGTCGTCGCGCCGCTCGAGCGTGAGCGCGTCGAAGTCTTCTCGGAAGTACTGCAGCAGATTGCGCATCGGCTTCGGGCTGAACTGACCGTGCACGCAGTTGGACTGCTGCAGCATGTCGTCGATCAGCTTGAGGTTCGTCGCATCCTCGCGGCGACCGTTCCCATCCATGATGCGGTGGAAGATCTCAGTCATCCGCTGATTGCCACCGTGGCAGGTGGTGCAGCGGCCACACGACTCCTCCTCGACGAAGGTCGAGAGGAATTCGTTGATGATGACGAGGTGCGTTCGGTCCGAGACCCAGACGATGCCGCCCGAGCCCATGATGGCGTCGTACGGCGCGAACGAGGCGTTCTCGAGAATGAGCGTGTCAATTGATGACGCGGGCACGAGGCTGCCCAGCGGACCACCGGACTGAATCGCCTTCAACTCGGCACCGTCGCTGATGCCGCCACAGGCCTCGAGGATCTGCTTCATCGGAGCGCCGAACGGCAGTTCCATGAAACCGGTGTACGGGATGTCGCCCGAGAACGAGTAGAGGCGGGTCCCGAGCATCGCCTCCGTGCCGTACTCGCGGTACCACTCGTGGCCGTGCTGCATCAGCAGCGGTGCATGCGCGAAGGTCTCGACGTTGTTCACGTTCGAAGGCTTCATGAAAACGCCGACAGCGGCCGGGAACGGCGGGCGGATGCGCGGCTGACCGCGCTGACCCTGGATCGAGGAGATCAGGCCGGTCTCTTCGCCGCAAACGTAGGAGCCGGCGCCCTTCACAACCTCGAGCTGGAACGAGACGTCGCTGCCGAGGATGTTGTCGCCGATCAGACCGGCTTCCTCGGCTTGCCGGATCGCCTGCTCGACCCGCTCGACGGCGAGCGGGTACTCCTCGCGGATGTAGATGAAGCCGCGGAAGGAGGCGGTCGCGAAGCCGGCGATCGCCATGCCCTCGATCAGGAGATGGGGGTCCGCCTCCATCACGACGCGGTTCACCCACGCGCCCGGGTCGCCCTCGTCGGCGTTGCAGATCATGTACCGCTCGTCGCCCGGAGCGCCGGCGAGGAAGTTCCACTTCAAGCCCGCCGGGAAGCCACCGCCGCCCCGGCCGCCATGTGATGCGTCGATGAGCTGCTGCCGGACGCCCTCGGGCTCCATGCCGCGGTAAAGGACGCGGGCGAACGCGCTCCAGCCGCCGCTACCGATGTAGTGCTCCATCGATTCCGGGTCGGTTAGTCCAACGCGGGCGGTCAACCGGCGTTCGGGGGGCTCCTCTGCGAAGAAGGGGTGGTCACGGATGCTCGGGATGTCGCCGCGCTCACCGGCAAGGACGCCGAGGGCGAGTGCCGAGGCGGCGCCGTCACGGCCCGTCGCTTCGTCGATGATCGCCGGCGCGTCGTCCGGCGTGACTGGCCCGTAGATGACGCTCGAGCCGTCGGGCCACGTGATGGTGACCAGCGGCTGGAGCCACTGCAACCCGTAGCCATGATTCCGACCGATCTCGACGGCCGCGTTCCGGTCGGCCGCGAGCGCCTCGATTGCGGCCTGGGTCGCTGCGGCGCCGTTGGCAAGCGAGGAGGTGTCGATGGCGACGTCAATGCGGGGGCGTTCAGGTGCACGCCAGGCGGTGTAGTCAGCGACTGCTGCGTCGCGAATGTTGTCGAACGTGGACTGGATTTGCGCCGGATCAGAAGACAGTTTCGTGTCCTTCCTCAAACGCCTCGCCGTCGCGAATCGCGCGAGCCATACGGATCGCACTCGCTGCGGTCAGCTTGCCGACCACGCGTCGCGAGTGCTCCATCGGTTCTTCAACCCAGACCAAGGGAGCCTGCTCGCAGGCGCCGTTGCACTGACCGTTGACCAGCTCCACGCGCCCATCGTCGCTGCGCTCGCCGATGTCCTCGAGGCCCAGCGTCGCGAGCATTGCGTCGCGGATCCCGTTCGCGTTCTCGAGGCGGCAGGCGGGGCCGGAGCACCAGCGAATCGTCGTCTGAGCTGGCGGCTCGAGTCGATATTCGTCGTAGAAAGAAGCCGCCCCGTATACGTGCGCCGGGAACATCTCGAGCTGCTCAGCGATTACTTCGAGGGCTTCCCGGGAGATATAGCCGTAGCGGTGCTGCACGCGATGCAGCGCCGCCATCAGCTTGCCGTCATTCGGCTGGAAATCCGCTACCAGCGCGCGCAGCTCGGCGCGCGCTTCGGTCTCCAGGGGCATACGGGTTCCTCGTTCAGCACGTGTTCGTGCAGGGATTCACGGGCTACCGGAACTATAGGGAGGGGGTGCCGAGCGTTCAAGGAAACGGTGCGGACGGGTGTGCCAAATCAGGCTTCGCGTACGGCGGATTCGAGGCGTGCCAGCCGCGCGACCCGTCGGCCCATCCGGATGGAGTAGTTCTGGCCGCGATCCTCGGGATAGATCTGGGTGGTGTTCGCGAGGTACAGGCCCTCGATCGGGGTCCGATGCGGCGCGATCGACTCGTGATAGCGATGGTGCACGACCGGCTGGCCAGCTCGGTCGACGAACAGCCAGCGGTCGGTCACCCACGAGCGGTCGAAGTCCGGGTTGATCCGGCGCAGATACGGCTCGTATCGCTCGAAGACGCCGTCGGCGTCGAGGTCGATGATCGGGTCCTCAGGATCGGTGTAGTTCGAGAGATAGAGGACGTGCTTGCCCCCGTACCTCGAGGGCGGCACAAAGTTAGTCTGCTCCACCGCCACGACGAACGGGCAGTCCTCGTCTGTCATCGTGAGCCAGTAGTGCTCAGATAGCGGCCGATCGAGCGCGAGTACGAGCACGCTCGCCCACTGGTACTGCTGCGCCGCGATCATCGAGGCGTATGTCGGGTCCAGATCGCCCAGTTCGGGCAGCATTCGGGTGAAGATGCCTGACGGGACCGTCGCCACTACGACGTCCGCCGGAACGTGCTTGACGCCGGACTCCGAGGCAATCTCCACGCCGGTCACCCGTCTCCCCTCCGAGAGGATGCGCTGCACCGGAACGCCGGGCGCAGTGGAACCACCCGCGGCAACGATCGCGTCGGCGAGGGCGTCGACCAAGCGGCCGAACGAGCCGCGCAGGTAGCCGAGCTGTTCGCGGGCAAAGAGGCCACCCTCGCGGGACGCGAAGCGCAGGTAAATCTTCCCCCAGAACCAGGTCATCGAGATGTCATCCGCGTAAGGGCCGAACTTCGCGCGGAGGAGCGGGCCCCAGACGCGCTCATAGCCCTCGCGACCGACGCGTGAAGTGATCCATTCGCTGGCACGCATGCCCTCGTAGCCGCGCCAGTCCGAGATCCGTCGGAGCCAGACCGCGGCGAGGCCCAGGCGGAGCCTCGTGAGCAGGGAGACGCGGTCGAAGCGCAGCAGGTCGATCGGCCCGACGAACGGGTAATTCCGGTGATCGCCGTTCATCGCCCCCTTCGAGTCGATCCATTCGAGCTCGTCACCGAGTCCGAGTTCCTCGATCAGCGCGATGATCTCGGTGTCTGATCGGAAGAGGTGGTGGTAGAAGCTCTCGATTCGGCCGCCACCGATGTCGAAGGTGCGGACCTGGCCACCGAGGATCGGCCCCGCCTCGAACAGCGAGACGTCGTGACCATGCTTTACGAGGTCATGCGCGGCCGCGAGGCCCGCGACGCCGCCGCCGATCACCACCGCCTTCATCGGGGCGCCTCGACCGCTTGAGTCGAGGGGAGTGCACGGTCCGGGTTCGCGAGCACTGCCGGACCAAGGTGACGCTGCCAGAGCAGCGCGAGCCCGGCGATCACGACCGGCACGAGGATCAGCGCGTGCAGCGCAATTGCATATGCGGTCCCGGCCGCGGTTGCGACGCCGAAGACGACCAGCACTTCACGTGCAAAGAACTCGAAGGGCCCAATGCCCCCGGCCGTGCTGGGTGCGGCGATCGCAAGGTTCGCCGCGCCCGCCACCCCGAGGTACAACCACGGATCGAGGCCGAGGCCGAACGCCTCCCCCACCAGCCAGTACGCGGTGGCCTCAAGCCCCCAGGACAGCGCGGTCGTGACGAGCACGAGCGTCCAGGCCCTGAGGCCGCGGAGCTGGCCCAGGCCGGCGAGGAAACTCGCCAGCCATTCGCGTGCCCGGCCACGGAATCGGATGGGCGCGAAGCGCAGCAAGCGCACGAGCTGAGTCGAGGCGCGATCGGGCTGCGCGGCGATCCACGCGAGCAGCGCGGTGAGCGCTAGGAAGCCGATTGCAGCGACGATCGCGAGCACGCGCAGCGTCTCGTTGCTGCCGGCGGTGGCGAGGGCGAACGCCAGGAACAGCGCGAGGACCAGGCCATCGAAGACCCGTTCAACGACGATCGTCCCGAGGACGAGCAACCGGGCGACGCCTGTCGCGCGCTCAACGAGGACAGCGCGGACGAGCTCGCCCGCGCGGATCGGCAGCAGGTTGTTCGCGGCGTAGCCGATCACCACGAGCGAGGTGGCCTCGGAGCCGCTGAGATCGGCGGCCGGCCGCAGGACGATCCGCCAGCGCAGGGCACGCACCCAGAGCGCGGCCGCGAACGGCAGCGTAGCCAGCGCGACCCAGCCCCACGTCGCACCGCGAAATGCGTCACCGACCTCGTCGAGGTTGACCTGACGCAGGAGCAGAATGATGAAGACGGTGCTGCCGACCAGGCCGAGGGCGCCGCGAATCAGCATCCGTCGTGTGGGGTGCCTTGCCCCGGGATCAGCTGGGTCGTCGGTCGGAGGAAGCGGTTGGGAGGTCACTCGGGGAACAGTACTTCGCCGTCGAGCGACCCGAGCTGCGATTCATCGACCCGATCGAGCGTGAAACTCCACCAATCCGCCAGTAGCGATCCGTCGAGGATTCCCGACGCGAGGAAGCTGGGCGAGGTCTGCCGGTAGCCGGACTCGGGAAACCACCAGCGATGCCGGTAGCGGACGGGTTCCTGGTAGTCGAAACGCAGTGGGTCGGTGGGCGTGATCGCGTTGAGCGTCGTGACGAGGATCGCGCCCTCGGGCAGCGAACCGTCGCGGAACGTCTCCTGCGGCGAGTAGCTGACCTCGAGGTGGCGCAGGTACCAGGCCCATGGCCAGGTCAGCGACGCCGACGTATCGACGTAGATCTCGCGTGCTTGCTCGGTGCCGCCGTCGAGGGCGGATTCCTCGATCTGACGGGCGAGGACGGGGACCTCCGGCGTGGTCTGGGTATAGACCAGTGGTTCGAGCGGAGTGTCGGGGTGTCCGAAGGACAGCGCGACGCCCGCTCGCACGGTCAGGGCGAAGACCAGCATGACGACTGACGTAGCTGCACCGGTCGCAGCCCAGGCCAGTACTGGCGCTCGCCGGTCCCATAACGAGGTCACCAGAGCCGGCAGCAGTCGGTTGAGCACGTAACCCGCCAAGAAGGCGAGCGGCAGTGCGAGGTGCACGGTCAGCCACGGCATCTTCTCGCCGGCGAGGGTGAGCGCGACCAACGTGAAGGCGAACCACCACACCAGCAGCGCCGCAAATCGGTCTCGTCGCCAGAGCAGCCAGATCCCGCCGATGACTGCCGGCACGAGCGTCAGCAGCTCGTAGATCGGCAGCATCATGAAGTAGTAGAACTGCGGCTGATTCCCGCGGTTCACGTCCTGCTGTGCGACCCAGTAATCGAGGGAATCCCAGAATCCGCTGCCGAACCCATCGAGGTTGGTGAAGCCCGTCGTGAACAACGGGATGTAGATCGCGTAGAAGACGCCGGCTGCGATCGCCCAACGCTTCCAACTCCACGCCAGCCCTACCGCCGCCCCGCCGAGAACCAGCACGGTCACCGTGATCGCGCCCAGCAGGATCTCATCGTCACCGACGAACTCCTCACGGAAGCTACCGATCGGAATCTGAATCGCCGCGGCGATCTGGGACGCCGTGAGCGTGCCCAGTACGACCATCAGGTCCACTTCGCGCGGTCGCTCCGTCCATCCCCAGCGCTTGCGCAGACCGCCGATCAGCGGCCAGACCGCGGCGATCAGCCAGCCGAACGGCAAGAACAGCACCGTCCAACCGATCGTCGTGATGCGCGACGACGCGGGCTCGGTGGACGCGCCAGGGTCCGCATCAACTGCTGCCGGGGCTCCCGCCAGAGCGCGAGCACGCATCTGGGCGAGCCGGGTGGCGAGCGTTGCGCTCAGGTAGAGCAGTAGGAGAGCGGCGGAGAGGAACGCGGTCTCCTTCGTGGCGAACGAGAACGCCAGGGTGGCGGCCAGCAGGGCGAGCCAGCGTGACCGCCCGTCGTCGCGGTAGCGCCAGACGGCGGTTACCAGGAGGACCGTCCACACGGCGACGAAGATGTCGTTGCGAGCGAACCGCGAGAAGTAGAGCAGTGACGGCGAGACGACCAGGAAGAGGGCGGTCGCCGTCACTCCAACCCCTCCGAGCCAACGGCGCAGCAGCAACGGTGTCGCAACGAGCGCCGTGCCGAAGAGCGCCGCCGGCACGCGGGAGACCGCCTCGGTGTCGCCGAAGAGGGCGAAGAACGTGGCAATCGCGTGGAACTGGAAGGGACCGTGCATCAACGGATCGTGGCGGTAACCGCGACCGTCGGTGAGGTACCAGGAGAAGGTCGCATGCAGCGACTCGTCGTGGTGCATCGCGCGTACACCGAGGTCAACGAGATGCAGGACCAGCGCGACAAGCACGAGACCAAGGACGATCCACGTCACCCGGTCGAACCCGCGGACCCGCGCGGTAGATGCTGAGAGGAGGTGGCTCACGACGCGACCACGCCGTCCGGGGCGCTGGGGACAGCGAGAATCACCGCACCAGCCCCCTCCCACGCCACATCCCAGGCAGCGAAGCGATCGGCGACGTCCGCTCCGAACTGAATACGTTCTTCACGTCCAATGTAGACGTGCGTTACGCCAAACCGCGCGGCCAGACCCAGCGCTTCGGCCGTCGATCCGAGGGCATAGATCTGACCGACGGCCTCGCGTCTCCCGGCGATCGGCGCCTCGGGACCGCGCCACTGCAGCTGATGCGACGGCCAGTTCAAGACCGTCGGCACGCCGCTCGCCGCCGCGAGGTAGCCGCTCGGTCCGTACGCATCACTCACGGCCTGTAGTAGCACGTGCGCTTCGGGATCCAGCTCGCTCGACGCGAAGTCGATCGCGCCGGCAAGCCCGGGGTCGGACTGATCGAGGTAGACGAGCGCATCGAGGCCAGTTGGCTGGCCCTCGTTGCTGCGACTGAGCGCCATCGCCGGCGCGTACACGAATGCACCGAGGTAGACGACGACACCGGCGGAGAGTGCGACCGCCGCCGCGGGATGACGCCAGTTCGGGATCAGCGACCGCCAATGGATGTGATCGACCACGGTCGCCAGGGCGACCGCACCCGCCACCGCCACGATCGTCCAGAGGTGATACCAGAGCTTGAAGACGGTGTTGAACCGACCCGCCGTCGCCGTCTCTATGTTGAGTAGCTCGGTCGCGAGCATCACGACGGCCGCGCCCACGACTAACGCGAGCCAGCCGGCGCGGGCGGCCTCGTGATCGCGTTCCGCGCGCACGATCGCGCCGGAGCCGAGACCGATCAGCGTGATCAGCATTGCCAGAACGACCCAGCCCGCACCGCGATCGATCAAGGCATCTGCGTTGCCACTGCCGGCCTGGAGCGCCGCCCAGATCGCGATCGCGACCGACGAGGCGATGACCGCCATCACAGCAGCCGAACGCTCGGCCCGCATTCGCAGCGCAAACACCGCGAATGCGATCGGGAGCAGCGGCACCAGCCAGACGAGGAGCCAGTTGCCCGGGTCGGCCGCCTCGATGCTCACGAGCTCTAAGGAGCGCGAGGTGGAATCAAGGTTGGAGATGAACGGCGCGGCGAGCAGCAGCGCGGCACCGATCGGCAACGCGAGGTAGCGCGCCCCGTTGAATAACGCGAATGGCCAGCCCCAGCCGACGCGTCTGAACGCGACGATGGCGGCGCCGAACCACAGCGGCCCGAACGTCAGCACGTCCCAACTGTTCGTCATGAAGAGCGCGGCGAAGACGGCGCCGGCGATCACGAGTCGCGCGGGGTCCGCGAGCCACGATCGCCAGGTCAGTGCCGTGCGGCCCTGGAAGGTCGACACGGCGACGGCGAGCGCGACGATCGAGATCGGCAGTGCGAGGACGTGGGCGTGCAGGTCGCCGAGCAGCATCGAAAATGCCGGGAACTCGGTGATCGGACCCGGGAAGACGCGGGTCGCATCCCACCACCACCACCAGCCGCGGAGCAGCGGAGCGTCGGCATCGAGCGTGATGCTGACGATGTCGCGGTGACTGGAGAGCGGCGCGACCCAGAGCAGCGCGAGGACAGCAGTGCATCCGGCAACCCAGACGGTCGCGCGCCGACGAACCGTTCCGAGAGCCAGTACGTCGATTGCGAGGCCGAAGATGGCGGCGGCAGCGAGCGCGCCGATCATGGCGATCCCGAGGTTAAAGCCAACATCGGGACCGTTCGCGGAGAGCTGTCCGACCACATCGGTCGTGAGGTGACCGAGGTGATAGTAGGAAACGGATTCGCCGCTGAGCCACGGGTCGGGCGGTGGCAGGGCGTCCGCTCGGTGCACGGCGGTCAGCATCAGGAGGTCCATCGGCTTCTCGGTCGCCGCCGCGTTCGGCGCCTGCGCGCGGGCGAGAGCGAGCACCCCAAAGACCGCCGCGAAGACGCCCTCGCCAACCAGCATCAGCCGCCACTGAGTCGCGATGCCTGAGAGGACCCTGGGAGAGCGCCAGACCGTGACGGTGGAAGCAGCCAACAGCAACGCAACGATGAGCGAGACGGCACCCAGACCGTAGGGAATCGGCCCGCTCCAGCCGAGCCACCAGGCGCTGACGGAGACGAGCACCAGCGCGAGCGGCCGCGCGTAGAGCACACCATGAGAACGGAGCGTTGGGAACAAGATCGCTGCCGGGACCAACCCGGCACCAGCGACCACCACGGTCGCGAGGTACCAGCGCAATGCTTCCGCCATCGTGACGTCGCCTCGGGCTAGCTGCCCGACGCCCCCGCCGCCTCGGGCTCACGCTCGTCGACGTGACCAAGGAGCGCATCGACGAACGCTTCGGGATCAAAGGGGGCGAGGTCGCCCGGCTCCTGGCCGACGCCCACGAAGCGCACCGGCAGGCCAAACTCCTCGGCGATCGCGAACACGATTCCGCCGCGAGCGGAGCTGTCGAGCTTGGTCAGCATGACGCTGGTCACTTCGACGGCTTCGGCGAAGGCGCGGGCCTGCGAGAGGCCGTTCTGCCCGGTGGTCGCATCGAGGACCAGCAACACCTCGTCTGGCCCGCGGTCGACGTGGCGCTCGATGACGCGTCGCACCTTCGAGAGCTCGTCCATCAGGTTCTTCTTGCTCTGTAATCGACCGGCCGTGTCGATCAGCACGATGTCGTGACCGCGGGCACGCGCCGCCTCGATCGTGTCGAACGCGATCGCCGCCGGATCGGCGCCCTGCTGATGCGCGATCACCTCGAAGTCGAGGCGGCGTCCCCAGTCTTGAAGCTGCTCGATGGCTGCGGCCCGGAATGTGTCACCCGCGGCTGCAATCACCTTCCGGTCTTGCTCCTGATAGGCGAAGGCGAGGCGCCCAACCGCGGTGGTCTTACCGCTTCCGTTGACACCGACGATCAGCACGACCCACGGTCGGTCCGGCTCCGGGGCATCGTCCTCGAGGCCCCACAGACGACCTCGTGACTGATCGGAGGGGCCGCGCAGGATCGCGACCAACTGCTCGCGGAGCAAGGTGCGCACTTCTTCAGCGTGGCTGGGGTTCTGGGCGCGGACACGCTCCAGAACCTCCATCGTGGTTATCACACCGGTGTCGGCGCCGATCAGCACCTCCTCAAGGGACTCCCAGAGTTCCTCGGTGACGTCGGAGCCACGGAACAGGCCGCCGACGCGCCCGAAGAAGGAGCGGCGGGTGCGCTCGAGCGCCTGGTCGGTGGCCTCGTCGCTCTCTTTGCTGCGTCCGAACAACCTCACGCGCGTTCCCTTCGGATCGCCAGGCCGGGCGTGCTGAAACTCAGGGGTGGGGGGCACTCACGATCGTACGGGGTTCGACGGGCCACGACCACGCCGAAACCCTTACGGCGGGGTTGCGGTTACGCAGTCGCCGCTTCCAACGGTTGCTCAACCATGAGCGACAACACCTGGGAGGAGGAATCGTCGCCCATCGACACGCCGTAGATGGCATCGCCGGCTTCGATCGTCGCGCGGTTGTGCGAGATCACGACGAACTGGCTGCGCTCGCGCAGCTCCTTCAGCGTGTCAACGAAGCGGCCGACGTTGGCCTCATCCAGCGCCGCGTCGACCTCATCGAGGACGACCATCGGCGCCGGGTTCACGGACAGGAGCGCGAACAGCAGGGCGACGGAGGTCATCGAGCGCTCACCGCCCGACAAAATGTTCAGGTTCGAGATTCGCTTCCCCGGGGGCTGGGCGACGATTTCGACGCCCGGCTCCGACTCCGGGTCTTCCTCGCTGACGAGTAGTCGCAGCTCAGCGGAACCGCCGCCGAAGAAGCGCGTGAAGTACTCGCCGAACCGCGTGTTCACCTGGTCGAACGTCTCGACGAAGCGCTCGCGGATCAGGCGGCGCAGATCGCGGATCGCCTCCCGGAGTTCCGCTTCGGCCGCCTCGAGGTCATCGATCTGCCCGACGAGGAAATCGTGGCGTTCCTGTTCCTCGCTCAAATCTTCGAGAGCCTCGAGGTTGACCGGGCCGAGAGCGCGGATCGCGGCACGCAACTCGTGGATTCGTTCACGGAGCTCCGGGATGTCGACCTCTGCCCCGCCAGCGATCGCCGCCGGTAGCTCCATCGCTGCCTGCTCGGCCTCTTCGTCGTCGAGACGGTCGTCATCATCGTCGTCCAACTCGGAGTCGACGGCGTCCTCGAGCGCGTCCGCTGAGGCAACGACGATTCGAGATCGGACTGAGCCGTCTTCGCGGATCTCCATCCCCTCTTCGTCGACCTGCTCGCGGAGTTGCTGGACGCGTTGCGCCTGCTCGCGGACCGTCGCTTCGCTGGCCAGCATCTCGCGCTCGGCCTCGAGGAGCGTGCGTTGCACGTCGTGCCTCGTGGCGGCGAGCTCGCGCTCCTCCTCTTCGCGCTGCGCGACGGCCGCGTGGGCCGGGCCGACCGCCTCCTGCGCCTCCGTACGAGCGCTGCGGTTATTCGCGAGTCGTGCGCGATAGTCCTGGAGCGACAGCTCGAGGTCCTGCTGCTCGCGGGTCAGCGTGCCGAGCTGACTCCGCTGTTGCTCCAGCTGCTCACGAACCCGTCGGCGTTCCTCCTCGCGCTCCTGGCGCCGGGCCGTCTCACCGCGGTGCTCCGCTTCACGAGAGGCCAATGTCCGAGTGGCCTCGTCGAGGCGGGCCGCGACGGCGTCGCGTTCCTCGGAGATCGAGGCGGAGCGATCGCGCAGCGTCGTGATTTCGCCGGCAAGCGCGGTCAGCGACAGCTCCGCCGCGTCGAGACGATCACGGGTGGCCGCGGCCGCCTCCTCCGCCTGTTCGTCGCGGTCGATCACCGCGCGAAGCGCACGTAGCTCCGAGAGCACCTGACCGTGGGCGCGGCGCTCGCGCGCGCGATCCTGGTCCGAGCTGCGTACCTCGATGTCGACGGCGTCGAGGTCGTCACGCGCGCTAACGATCACCGCCCGCGCGTCAGTAACCACACGCTCCGCGCGCTCGGCGCGCTCCTGGGTGGCGGCCAGTCGTTCGCGGGCACCGACGATGTGTTCCGGCAGCGCCTCGAGCTCTCGCCGGAGGCCGAACTGCTCGGAGCCGGAACCGCTGCGGCCGCCGTACACGGAGCCGTTGGGTCGCAGCAGAATGCCCTCGCGGGTGACGACGGATCCGAGCCCGCGTCGCACCATCTGCTGCGCGACCTTGAGGTCGTCCACCACGATCACCCGACCGAGCAGTGTGTCGACCAGCGGTCGGTACTTCTGATCGGTTCGCACGAGACGTGCGGCCACGCCGATCACGCCTCGCTCGTTGAAGAGATTGACCGGGAACACATGCTCGATCCGGTCGAGCGGGTACACGGTCGCCGCGCCCGCCTCGGCGGAGCGGAGGTACTCGATCGCGGCGAATGCGTCGTCTTCGCGTTCGACCACGACGGCGGACAGATGTTCAGCTAGTGCCGCTTCAATTGCTGCCTCGAGGCCGTTCGGGACCTGGATCAGGCGGCTGAGCAAGTCGACTACGCCATCCAACGGTTCTTCGCCATCCGGCGCGGCGGCGCGGCCCGCCTCGATCACCGCGCGAGACGCGCCCTGCGCGGTTTCGAGGCTGGCGGTGAGCTGCTGGAGCAGCTCATGCCGCTGCTCGAGTGCGCCGAGTTCCGCCTCGGCGTCGCGCAGGCGACGAGCGGTCAGCTCCTGCTCGGCCTGTGCGCGGTCGAGGGCGGCCTCGGCCGCGTCGCGGCGACGACGGGCCTCTCCGGCCCGCTGCGCCAACCGAAGCGCGGCCTGACGCCGCTCGGGCGAGCGCTGGCGATAGGCCCGCAGCTCCGTGCTCAACACCTCGTAGCGACCGACGGCGGTGTTCCGCTCGTTCTCGCGCCGCGCGCGCTCTCGTGATTGCTCGGCGATACGACGCTCCGCGTCCTCACGCTCGGCCTCGAGGCGGGCGCGGCGGGCTTCCGCCTCGCTTAGTTCGCGGAGGGTCGACCGCGTCGTCTCGTCGGCCGCCGTGAGCGCAGCGCGCTCGCGTGCCAACACACTGCGCGCCTGCTCGACCGTCGCCGCAAGGTTCGCCAGGACGCTCTGGTCGTCGTCGGGCTCATCCGCTCCGGGAGGCGCGGCAGCGATCGCCGCGTCCAGTTCGCTTCGACGTTCGCCGATCAGCTGCAACCGCTGTTCCGCGAGGGCGACCGCCTGTTCGAGGCGCAGGCCTTCTTCGGCTAGTTCCCGCTCACCGCTCTGGGCGCGCTGGAGTGCAGCGCGGTGCTCCTCAAGCGCGGTCGAGAGCCCCTCCAGTCGTCGCTCGAGCTGCGACATCTTCGATCGCGCCTCGCCGAACCCGCGCGACCGCTGATCGTGGGCCGCTTGCGCGGCGGCGTGCTTCTCGCCGGCCTCGCGCAGTTCGTGCTCCAGGTACACCTGCAGCCCGTCCGACAACTCGGAGGCGAACTCCTGGTACCGCTCGGCTTTCCGCGACTGGCGTTCGAGCTGACGCAAGCGTGGCTCGACCTCGCGGATCAGCATCCGTACGTGGCCCAGGTTGTCTCGGGTCTCCGTCAGCCGTCGCTCCGAGAGCGTGAGCTGGTGGCGATGGCGCCGGAGATCGGCAGCTTCCTCGATCAGCTCGCGACGCTCGCCCGGGCGCAGCGCGAGTACTTCGTCGACGAGACCCTGCGACATGTGGGCATAGGAGTTCTGGCCGACCTGAGCGCGCCTGAACAGATCGAGTACGTCGCTGAGGCGGACCTGCTGACCGTTGATCAGGTATTCGCTGTCGCCGGAGCGGTGCGCGCGACGGGTCACCGAGACCTCGTTGTAGTCGATCGGCATCCAGCCCTCGGTGTTGTCGAGGGTGAGTGTGACCTCGGCCATGCCCATCTGGCGGCGCTTGTCGGACCCCGAGAAGATCACATCCTCGGTCTTGCGGGCGCGGATCTGGCGTGCGGACTGCTCGCCCAGCGCCCAGCGGATCGCGTCTGCCACGTTCGACTTACCGGACCCGTTCGGCCCGACGATCACGCTCATCCCGTTCCCGAACTCGAAGCGTTGCCGATCGGCAAACGCCTTGAATCCGTGAACTTCCAGTCGTCGCAGGTACACCTAGGTGCCGTCCCCTCGCGTCGCCCCGCGCGACTGATCGTCCCCATCGTCGAGGCGTACGCGCATCCGGGCCAGCGCCTCGGTTGCCGCCTCTTTTTCGGCCTGCTGCTTGCTGGCGCCGGTGCCCTGCCCGAGCACCTCGCCATCGATCTCCACAGCTACTTCGTAGTGTCGCTGATGATCTGGCCCGGTCTCCGCCACCAGGACGTACTCCGGCCGCGCGGCGTCGTCGGCAGGGCCGAGTTGCTGGACCAGCTCCTGCAGCGCGCCCTTCGCGTTCAGGTCGTCCGGGCTCTCAGCGAGCGTTGCGAATTCGACGGTCAGGCTCTCGCGGACGAACGTTCGGGCAACTTCGAGCCCACCATCGAGGTAGATCGCGCCGACGACCGCCTCGTACGCGCGCTCCAGATTGCCTTCGCGCTCGCGGCCGCCGGTCTGGTCTTCGCCGCGCCCGAGGCGAAGCCAACGTCCGAGGTCCAGCCTCGCCGCCACACGCGACAGGGTTGGGCCGCAGACGAGGAACGCTCGCCATTCGGTGAGACGGCCCTCCTGGACTTCCGGGAAGCGCTGGTAAAGGGCGCGGGCGACGATCATTCCGAGGACCGCGTCACCTAGGAATTCGAGCCGTTCGTTGTGCTCGGTGGGATCCTCGGGGTGCTCGTTCGCGTACGAGGGGTGCGTCAGCGCTGCCCGCAGCAGGGCGGGATCACCGAACGACACGCCCAGCCGAGCTTCCAACTCTGCCGGCGGCGATTCGTCAGCTGCCGAGATGGCATCAGGGTCGGCGGGCACGGCACCAGCTTCGGGGGAGCGCGATCGTTCGGACAAGCCCTCAGAGGGCTGGGGGCCGCGCAGGGTGGAGTTCACGCCTGATCTCCCAGCGTACGCGCCCCACCATGCGTACGATTACCTCGACTCCGAAGCGGGCATCCATGCCTCGTTCGGCTCGGTTCGGTCATGCTAGGAACGCCGTTCGGTGGTGTCAAGAATGGATAAACCGCTTACTCCGCCTAGCATACGCTCGCTGAGCGCTTCCCTCACCCCTGCGGCCCGCCGACTCTTCGAGTCCGCGCGGACAGAGGCCACCCGGCTGAACCTCGAATTGTGGGCGGTCGGCGGCACGGTGCGCGACGCCGTCGTTGGCCGGCAGCCCGCCGACGTTGATGTCGCCGTCCGCAGCGACGCCGCCGCGCTCGCCCGAGCCGTCGGAGCGTCTGTCGGCGGGGCGTACAGCCTCGAGGAGCGCTTCGGCACGGCATCGATCACCCTCGAAGATGACCGGCTCGACCTCGCGACCCTGCGTGCCGAGCGCTACTCGGCGCCGGGTGCGCTGCCGACCGTTGCGCTCGGCGTCGCGGTCGAAGAGGACCTGCGGCGACGCGATTTCAATGTGAACTCCGTCGCACTCAGCCTCACCGGGGCCGGTGCCGGCGTAGTCCTCGATCCCTTCGGTGGTCTGAACGATCTCGCGGCGGGACGCTTTCACGTGCTCCACGACCGCTCGTTCGAGGACGACGCGACGCGCCTATGGCGAGCTGCGCGCCTCAGCGTGCAGCGGGATCTGCGACCAAGCCGTCCGACGCGGAATCTGATCGTCGAGGGAGCGAACTGGCTCGACACGATCTCCGGCGACCGGCTGTGGAGTGAGTTCGCCTTGATCGCGGACCGCGGTCGTGCCGGGCGGACGTTAGCGCTGCTCGATCAATGGGGAGTGTTGGAAGCAACGAACCGGGCGCTTCCGCTGCGGCCGACGGCGCAGGCAGCGCTGCGCCATCGCTGGCGCCCGCTGGCCGCCGCCCAACTCGCCGCCGTAGTCCTCGGTAGCCGCGAGCCCGCCTCGGCGGCGGAGGCGCTGCGACGGCTAAGTGCGCCGACCGTAGCTTCTCGAACGGTCGAGGGGACTCAGGCGCTGCTCGCCGCGTCCGACGCCGATCCCGACCGCCTCGAGGCGCTGACGGCGACCAGCGAGGAAGCGCGCCGCGCGGCACGTTGGCTCGATGCGACGCAGGCAGAGCTACAGCTGGCGCTGCGTCGGTGGGAGCGAACGCGGCCGCCACTCACCGCCGCTGAGCTGCTGCGCATGGGTGTGCCGGAGGGACCGACGGTGGGGCGACTGCTCCGCTGCTTGCGCCGGGGGCGCTACCTCGGCACGCTCGGGACTGTCGGCGACGCGCGCAGCCTTGTGCGACAACACCTCGAGCGGGATGAGGGGGCAGCATGACCAGCGACACCGCGCTGCAATGCGCAATCTGTGACGAAGCAATTGACGACCCTCGTCTGATGACCGAGTGCATGTCGTGTAGTCGCTCGTTTCACCTCAATCCGTACAACGATGGCGACCACAAGGACTGTGGCGACGCGCTGATCGGCCCCACGCAGGGTGTTGAGTTCTGGTGCCACCAGTGCCTGGAACAACTGAACGCCGAGATGGCGGCGAACCCGCCCGATCCGCGGGGGATGATCGACAACCTCGCCGTTCCGGCGGAGCTGCTGTCACAGGTCCGCGGTAACCGCGGCACGCCCGTGACTCCGCCTGCGATTGACACTCCGCGGCCCGGCGCTCCGCCTGCGCGGCGCGGTCGCCCGAGCGCACCGAAGCGGTATCGACGGGTCGACCGCTAATGGGGACGCGCCGCGGCGTCCGGCGCCGGCGCCGTCCGTCACCCAGCGCGAAGGTCGAGCCCGCAGCGAGCGCGGCAGACGACGCACCACCGAACGAGCCGGGACCAATCGGCGCCGGCTACGGAAAGGCCGCGCTGCTGCTTGCGCTGCTGCTCGGGACGTTTGGCGAACGGATCGCCAGCGATGTTCTGCCGGCCGAAGCGCTCGACATCTTCCATCTGGTCGCCGCGATCGGTGTGGCTTTCCTCGTCGCGCGCTGGTACCGGGGATTCATGCGGCGCACGCTCGGGCGGACGCGCCGCAACCGACGCGACGCGAAGGCGAGTCGGGAAGAATAGTCAGGCGACGAGCGCGTCGTCACCGCCGCGCTCGATGACGATTTCTTCACTGTCCTGAAGCCGTCGCACGACGGTGACGATTCGGTTCTGGGCTTCATGAACCACGGTCAGTCTGACCGGGCCCACGGCCTCCATGTCATCGCGCACCATCGCAGCCGCCCGGCTCGACATGTTTTGAAAGATCACTTCGCGTACGTCGTCGTCGGCGGCTCGCATCGACAACGTGAGATCGCCCTGGTCGACATCGCGCAGGACTCGCTGGAGCGATCGGCTGTCGAGGAGCACCAGGTCGTCGAAGACGAACATCTGCTGCCGGATCGCGGTAGCCAGCGCCGGGTCGAGCTCCCCGATGCCCTCGAGGATGACCCGCTGAGTGGCGGCGTCCACATGCCGAAGCACCTCGACGAGTTGATCGGCCCCCATCAATTGCGTGGGGTCGGTGGGCGCGTGGACCGCGCCGGCGAGTCGGCGCTGGACGATCGACTCCGTGAGCTCAACCGCGTCTGGCGACGGCGCGTCGAGGCTGACGATCCGGACGAGGCTGTCGACCTGTACCTCCGGCGGCAGACGCATCAGCAGCTCGACTGCGAAGTCCGAGTCGAGGCTGACGAGGATCAACGCGATCATCTGCGGGTGCTCGGCGGTCAGGAATTCTGCGAGCAGCTCGATCGAAACGTGTTCGAGGAACTTGAACGGCTTCGGGCGACCGATCGCGCCCAGACGAGCCTGAAGGTCGGCGGCTCGCTCATCGCCGAAGGCGGCCTCCAGCATCTGCTGGACGGCCTCGGGGCCGCCGACGCTCGTGTCATCCCGGTCGGTGAGCGAGGCGTAGAAGTCGCGCAGGACCCCCTCGCGCTGGTCGCGGTCGAGCTGGTCGGTGTGGGCGACGAGCCAGGCGAGGCGGCCGACCTGGTGGTCCGGCAGGTGAGTCAGCACCTCGGAGGCGTGCGTCTTGCCGATGGCCACCATGAGTTCGGCCGCGCGGCGCGGACCGAAGGCCGCGCGGGTGCGCGAGGAGTCGGAAGTTGACGGATCACTCATCACACTGACTATCGGCTGATGTGAGCGAGTGATAAGTGAGCAATCAACGTCGATCGAGCGAGAATGCTGCGCTGCGCTAACCACTCCCGCCGCGCGTGAACCAGGTCGCGTCACCGACGGAAACGGGCGGCAACGGGGTGTAGCCGACGCGCAGCATGAAATAGAGCCCACGACCGTTGGTCCGTGGAACGCGCGTGACCACGCGTTCCACCCCGTCGCGACGCAGCCGTCGTTCAAGGGCAAGCAGGGCTTTCGTGGCAAATGCGTTGCCACGAGCGTCGGGATCGATCGCCAGCGCGACGACAGCCACCGAGCCGGGATCGGGACAGTCGCGTACCAGTGCCGTCAGCCCGATGTCCTCGCCGCCGGCACGCAGCAGGTAGACCTCGGCCTCGTCGGGCAGCGATGGGAGTTCGCCGTCAAAGCCGCGCTCAATCCCGTCGGCGATCGCCTGGCGCAGCGAGGGGTGAGCGGCGATCTCGAACTGCCGCGCACCAACAATCGAGACGTCCTCGAAGCGGGCCCAGACGCCGCTCACTGGTCGAGCCAGCTCGCGACCGCTCCGCCGACCGCGTCGGCCTTCAGGTAGCGCAGCTCGGTGTCGGGCAGTCCCGCGAGGAACGCCGCGCCGTAGTCACGACGCGCGACACGGCTGTCGGCGATGACGAACACGCCTCGGTCTGTCGTGCGGCGGATCAGCCGACCGAAGCCCTGTCGGAAACGCAGCACCGACTGTGGCAGCGCGTACTCGCCGAACGGGTCGTCGAACTGCTCGGCGCGGCTGGAGTACACCGGGTCGGTGGGAACGGGAAACGGGAGCCGTGCGATCACGATCTGCGAGAGCGCATCGCCCGGTACGTCGACACCCTCCCAGAACGCGGCCGTGCCGAGGATCATCGAGCTCGGCTGTTCCTGCAGCATCCGCAGCAGCCGTGCCGGCGATCCGTCGACGCGCTGTGCCAGCACCCGCACGTTTCGAGGCGACAGGTCCTCGCGCAGCGTTTCGGCAGCGGCGCGCAGCGCACCGTGCGAGGTGAACAAGCCCAGCGTTCGTCCACCCGCCGCCAACGCAGCGTCTGCGAGCACCTCGTGCAGCGCGAACTCGTAGCCCGGCATGCCGGGCTCCGGGAGATCGTCGACGACGAGCGTCAACACCGCGCGCTCGAAGTCGAACGGCGAGGGCACCACCAGGGTCTCGGCTTCCTGGAGTCCCAGGCGGCGGAGGCTGAAATCGAATGAGCCACCGGCCTGCAGCGTCGCGCTCGTTGCCAGCACCGATTCGCGACCGTCAAACAGCTCTTCCTGCAAGCGAGGCGAGACATCCAACGGCGCCAGGTTGATCCGGATATCGCCTTCGGCGATGACCAGCCAGGAGACGTCGTCGCGGGTCGGCGCCAGCACGGTGTGATTCAGGACGCGACGGAGTTCCTCCGCCTGGGAGCGCAGACCAAGCGCCAGCGGCCCAACCGTGCGCGCGTCGGGGATGCTGTCAGGCACGGAGATCAGGGTGTCCGCAACGACACCAAGGCGGCTGGACAGCACCTGGAAGGCCAGGTCGAGCTGGATCGCGGTTTCCTCGACGTCCTCCCACTGCGGCTGCGATCGGATGCCGGACTTGAGCGGTAGCTCGTAGCGATTGGGCAACCGCTCATCTTCGAACTGGGCGCGCGCAAAGTCGCGAAGCGTGTCGGTGAACATCTTCAGCGCATCGCGACCGCCAGCGACCGCCGGCTCGATCTGTTCGGCCAGAGAGGTGAATCCGGCGACCGGCGATAGGGCGGCCGTTGGCGCTGCCAGCTCGCCCTGGCGCAGGCGACGGGCAAGGCCGAGGGTGCCGTGGCGCTCGTGTGGCCCCGCACGGTCGAAGAGCTCGCGCGCATCGCGGACGCCGAACGACGAACCAAAGTGTTGGGTCGCCACGTCCTCGAGCCGGTGCGCCTCATCAACGACCAGGTGTCGGAACGGCGGCAGGAGCTGATCGGCACGGGCTGCGTTGGCGAGCAGTAGTGCGTGGTTCACGATGACGACGTGCGCGCTCGCGGCGCGCTGGCGAGCGCGCAACAGGAAACAGCTCCCGTCCTGCACGAATGAGCAGCGCCGAGAAAGACAGTCCGTCCCGTCGGCCGAGAGCCGCGACCAGGCCGGCTGCTCGTCGGAGGTCATGTACAGCTCCGCGACATCACCGGTTTCGGTACTGGGCAGCCAGTTGGCGATCCGGCCGAACAGGCGCGCTTCCGGCTCATTCCGCGGCTGCGCCTCGATGCGGGCCTGCGTCCAGCGATCGAGGCAGAGATAGTTGGTGCGGCCCTTGAGAACCGCAGCACGGAACTGGTCGGCGGGCTCGCCGGTCGCGGCCTCGATCAGTTGTGCGGCGAGCGGGACGTCGTGGTGTGCGAGCTGTTCTTGGAGATTGATCGTGTGCGTCGACACGACGACGCGGTCGGAGTTCCGCCGCGCGTGGAGCAGCGCCGGCAGTAGGTACCCGAGCGACTTCCCGGTACCAGTACCGGCCTCGATTGCGAATTCGCCGCCGTGGGTGAGCTGCCCAGCCACCTGGCGCGCCATCTGTACCTGCCCCGGCCGTGACTCGTAGCCCGGAAAGAGGTCCGCGCGCCTGGATGCGACCTCGAAGACAGCTTCGACCTCGTCCCCTCGGACGGTGACCGGGTCATCGCGCGGCGTCAGCGGTTCGATGACCTCAGCGGGCCGCGGTTGGCGCAGCCGCTCCACGATGGCGGCCGCCTCGGCCTCATCGATCGCGGGGCGCTCCGGGGCGCGCAGCATTGCTTCGGCGATCAGCGTCGAGGCCGACCAACGGGCAGCAGCCGCGAAATCGTGCAGCTCGCTCAGCAATGAGCGCGGCAGCTCCTCGAAGCGCCCGAGCAGCGCGAGGAAGATGTCGCGCGTGGTTTCCGCATCCTCGAGCGCGCGGTGTGCCGGCCGCATCGGCACCTGGAGCAGCTCGGCGATCGACGCCAGGTTGAGGTGATCCGCGCGCGGGAGCAGCACCGAGGCGATCTCCCAGGTGTCGTAGACCGGGCCGGGCAGATCGAGGCCAGCCCTCGATAGGAAGTTGAGATCAAACTTGACGTTCTGTCCGACGACAGCGCGGCTGCCGACGAAGGTCGCCAGTTCGTTGACCACTCGCTCAAACCGTGGCGCGTCCGCTACGTCTGCGTCGGTAATGCCAGTGAGCTGTTGAATCTCGGCCGGGATCGTGCGTCCCGGGTTGACGAAGGTCTGGAACTGCTCGCTGACCCCGTCCCGGTCGAAGCGGGTGGCGCCGATCTCCGTGATCTCGTCGACCTCGGGGTTGAGCCCGGTCGTCTCGAGGTCAATCGCAACGAACTGTTCGGACAACGAGAACCCCTCGCGACGTAGACCCGGTGCGGGTGACCGTGAGTGTACGGGCGGCCGGTACCACCCCAGGCGCTCCTGCGGGCCGCACGGTCGCCGGCCAGACGACGCGCTAGCTGGGGAGCTCGGTTTCCTGTTCGGCGGCCTCGATGCTGCCGTCGGCGAAGCGGACCCAGCGGTCCGCCTTGGTCTTGTGAATCGCCTCAAATTCGCCGGAGTGGAGGGCTCCGACCAGGTCCTCGGTCGATTCGACGGTCTCTTTGAATGCCGTGGCGAACGTGCCGATGCCCGACGTCGAGTGCGCGTCGCTACCGCCGGTCGCCGGCATCCCGAGGATCTGAGAGACCTCGAGGGCGAAGTAGTTCTCCTGCGGTGTGTTGGCGCCGTTGGCAACCTCGATGCCATGCACGAGCTTGAACACTTCCATCTGCTCCGCTGCCTCCGCAGGAGTCAGCTCGAACTTCTCGCCCGTGCGCATCGCGGTTACTGGATCGAACAACCGACGAAACGGGTGCGCGACGACGATGAACGCGCCGATCTTGTCGGCCTCCTCGCGGAGTTTCTCGAGGCGTCGGATGCCCGGCAGGTAGCTCGAGAATCCGAAGGCGAGCATGTGTCCGAGGTCGGTCGAGACCTCCATCCCGAAGTTGATGAACAAGTCCGGGTACTGGTCGCGGAAATCCTGCTGGCGATGCGACTCAAGCGTGAAGTCGTGCTCGGACATGGAGACCGCAGTCAGCCCGTTGGCGATCGCCAACTCGACCAACTCGGCAGGCTCCAACATGCTGTCCGACGACGCGGGATTGGTGTGGACGTGGACGTCCATGCGGGTGCCATCAAGGGGGCCTACGAGTTCCAGAGCGATCCCGCCTCCACTCCGACGCGCGGCACCGTTGGTCTATCTCGCCGTGCCGGCGCGTGGAAGGCCGAGCATATCGGGCGTGTTTGCCCCGAGCTAGCGATTCACCCGGTGCTGGCGAGGGCCGGCAGTAGACCGCCGAATGACACGATCGCTACCGCGACCGTCGACCAGGTGAGCCAGCCCGGCATCCCTCGGACCGCTGTGAACATGGTGAGCCCGAGGCCGATGATCGCGACGATCGTGATCGAGAAAGCCGGTTGGCCTACGCCCAGGTGAATCGCTCCGAGAATCAGCCCCACGATCGTCCAGAACAGCATCATCCCGTTCACGATCACGACGCCCAGGAGCGGCAGCCGCAGCGTGGTTCGGCTGAGGCGATCGCGCCAGGCGAGATCGCGAGAGACGGCGAACAGGACGAGGGCAGTGGTGACGAACGCGACCGCCGCGCCGGAGACCCAGCCGGCGAGGAGCGCGCGGCCGGTGTCTCCGTCAGGCACCTGGTACGTCCTCGATCGCCAGCGCGGCGTCGCGGGAGAGCGTGCGCGCCTCGAAGACCGTCGCGCCGAGCTGCTCGAAGTCGCGACGTAGCAGCGCGGAGCGCGCCTGCTCGCGGACCAGCATGTAGACCGCCGGTCCCGCGCCGCAGAGGTGGAGTCGAGGCGCAGCCGTGCGGCTGTACGCGGCGTAGTGGGCTACCAGCTCCGGGTTCGTCCGCTCGACCACGGCCTCGAACGCGTTGATCAGGTCGTTGGTGGGGGGCGGCGCGCCGCGGGCGACCCGATGTGCCAATCGCTGAGCCCGGCGACCGTCACTGAAGTCATGCTCGTGTAGCGCGCCGAACAGCGCAGCCGTCTTGTTGGCGATCGCCGGAACGGGCGGTAATAGGACCAGGAGCCGCGCTTCGCGCAGGTCGCGTAGCGGCTCGACGACCTCGCCACGACCAGTGCAATGCGCCGTCCCGCCGTAAACGAAGAAGGGCACGTCGGATCCGACGGTTGCTCCGACCTCGGCGAGACGCTCTGCTGGCCAGTCGAGCTCCCACATCACGTTCAGGCCGCGGAGCACCGCCGCCGCGTCCGACGACCCACCGCCGAGCCCACCGGGAGACGGGATGCGCTTCTCGACCTCGATCTGGACATTCGCATCATGGCCCGCGGCTTCGCCCAGGGCACGGGCGGCACGTCCCGCGAGGTCATCGGCTGCATCGATGCCGGACGCGTAGTCCCCGCGAATGCTGACGTTGAGCTCCGCCGCCGGCCGCACCGTGACACGGTCGGCGAGGCTGAGCGTTGTCATGACCGTGGCAATCTCGTGGTAGCCATCGTCGCGGCGGCGCACCACCTCGAGCGCCAGATTGATCTTCGCCGGCGCCCGGAGCCGCAGCCCCGGCTCGCTCATCGGTCGTTCCCGTTCGCACCGCGAGCGAGCGGATCCTGTACGACGAGCGCTTCCGGATGGACGTCCGCGATCGCCCGGTAGACCCGCTCCCAGTCCGCGAGACCGAGGTGCTGCGCGCGGAGTGCCGGGTCGAGGCCCGCGGTCTCCAGCGCCGCGGACACGACCGCGCCGGGGAGGCCGAGGGCACCCGGCAGGGCGTTGTGGAGCTGCTTACGTGGGCTGGCGTAGCCAGCCCGCAGTAGGTGGAAGAACGACAGACGTTCCTCCACGTCGATCGGGATCGGTGGCGCCTCGAGGCGGTCGATGACGACGACCGCTGAATCGACCTTCGGGCTCGGCCAGAACGAAGACGAGGGAACGTCCAGCACGAGCTGGGGCTCGCCGTAGAACTTGATCGACATCGACAGCAGCGACTCCCGGTCTGCGGCGCCGATCATCCGGCGTCCGACCTCGCGCTGCACCATGACCACGATTCGTTCGGGCGCTGGGTCCGCCTCGAGCAGACGCCGCACGATCGGCTGGGTGATGTAGTACGGCAGGTTCCCCGCAACCACGTAAGGAGCGCTGGCGCCTGCTTCCTCCAGAAGCTCGCCCGGCTCGAAGTCGAGGATGTCGGCGGCGATCACGGACAGGATGCCGCCCGCGCTCCGTGCCTCCAGCCGTCGGCGTGTGAGTTCGGCAAGCTCCTCGTCGATCTCGACGGCAACGATGCGCTCAAAGCAACCGAGCAACTCCTCCGTGAGCCCACCGGGGCCGGCGCCGATCTCGAGGACGGTCGCGATCCCGGGCGCCGCAGCGGCCGCGGCGATGTCGCCAAGCGCCATTTCGTCAATCAGGAAATTTTGGCCGAGCGCTTTGCGCGGCGTGACGCCGAGCCGTGACAGGTACGGCGGCAGCTCACGCTGCGCATCCCGTCGCTCTCGGTTTTTCGGGCGACTCACTGCGGCGCTCGATGAGCAAAACCGTTGCTCAGAAGTGGTCGTGCCCCGCCGTCGAACCGCATCACGGTCTTACTCCCGCCGGTCGACTCAAACCCGGCGACCCTACGGCACCCGATGTGACCGACGTACCGCTGCTTCCTTCCGGACCTGACGGGGTTAGCCGAGCATCGCCGCGCAGGACCAGGTTCTCAACGCCTCCAGCGTTCGCAGTTTCCGTGACGTGAATCCTCGGGCGGGCATTCAGCCCCGCTAAAGCGGATTGCGGGTAGAGGGCACCGCTAGTTCCCCGCCTAGCACGACCGCCGTGATCGTATCAGCCGGTCCGAATTCCGTGAAAGCGGCCTGGTGTCCCCGTGACACCGGTCGGGTTCGTCTGCGAGCGCTGAACGGTCCATCCGATAGACTCGAACGACGTCAGATCGCCCCGCGTGAATCCGAGGCCCTCGTGCGTGTTCTTTCGCTGAGCCACCGGCTCGCTGATCCCCTGGTCGACAACCACAACATCTTCAACGCGCCGGCGATCGCCGACTACGAAGCGGTGATCGTCGATGTCGGCGGGATCGCGGAGTCGATTCAGAGCGCGGTCGCCGCGTCCGAGTCATTCCTGACGTACGCCGACGTTCCGCTTGTCAACGGCGAGCCGGTCGACGGTGTCGCCGGCATCGCGGACACCCTGCACCGGCGCCTCGATGAGATGACTCGGGCACTGGAGCACGGGTCGGTCGTCATCGTTTTCGCGCATCCGCCAGCAGGCATCTCCGGGGTCGCTGGCTACCAGGGGCTCGATCGCTACTTCATGCTTCCGGCTCCCGCCGGGCTGAGCTGGAACGGGGCGCTGCTCCGAGGCGGCTCGGGGAGCACATTCGCCATCACGGCCGCCGAACACCCGGCCGTCGACATCCTTGAAACCTACCGTCGTGACCTGCTCTACCGCTGCTTCTTTGATGACCACGCCCCCGGGTTCGCCGGGGCGGGACGCGTAATCGCACGCTCCGAAGGCGGCCTACCGATCGGCGTCGAGTTCTCCGTGCTGAACGGTCGTGTCATCTTCCTGCCGCCCCCGAAGGAGGCAGGCGCCCGTTGGATCGTGCAGAAGGAAAGCAAAGCAGTCGTCTCGGCCTTCCGTGCGCTCCTCGGGCACGCGGACGAGGAAGCACCACGCTGGATGGCCTCCGTTGACGTGCCGGGGCTTGAGGGACGCGCCCAGGAGCGCGACCTCCGCCAAGCGGCACTGGACCGCGCCAGCTCAGAGCTGGCCGAGGCCGAGGCCGCTGTCCACGAGCTGGGCGAAATCCGTGACGTGCTCTGGCGCGAGGGGGATCAGGCGCTCCAGCCGGCCGTGGTCCGCTGCGCCGAGCTGCTCGGTTTCACGGCACAGGACACCGAGGGTGACGCGCCGCGACTGCTCGACGGCGAGCGCGAACTCCACTACGTGGTCGCCGGGGCGGAAGAGGCAGTCGACATGGCGCCGCACTATCGGCTCCGCGCGCGCCTCGACGGACTGATCGAACGACGATCCGAGGTGGCGCGCGGCCTCATCGTTGCAAACGGCCAGCGGCTGACCCGGCCCGAAGAGCGGCAACGCGAGATCGCTCCGGCCCTCGGCGTCGCCGCGGAGTCGGTTGGCTATGCGGTCGTGACCGCTCGTTCACTATTTGCGGCTGCCGTCGCTGCGATCGGGGGCCTGAGCGAAGAGTCCAAGGCGGCGGTCCGGACGCGCCTGCTCAACGTGGACGGCATCGTCGAGTTCGATGACCTGCTCCGCAGCCCGGAGTTGCCGGGCTCAAACAACGTCTCAGCCGACGAGGGCGACGACGACGCGGCTCCGACGGTGGCCGAAGCCGATCCGGTAGCCGCCGAGAGCTGATCGCTGACCAGGTACCGTCCCTACCGTCTCCGAAGCTGCTTGATCCGCACCCCACTCCGGCTGTCTTCGATCAGCGTGCGCAACCGGCGTTGACGCGTTTCCTGGCGCTTCGCGGCCATCACCCAATGGATCGAGGTACGTCGGTATCCGGGGGGCTGCGCTTCGAAGAAGGCGTATGCGACGGAGTCGTCCTCGAACTGCCGCTGAAACTCGGGCGGCAGCGTCGCCGCCTCGGTCCGTTCGAATGAGTACTCGGATGGCTCGGCGACCCGAGCCTCGAAGGCAGCCATACCGCCGGAGCGCACGCGTCCGGCCTGTCGCAGCTCCTCGAACCGCTTGAGGTTCTTCGCGCTCCACTTGCTGCGGCTCCGACGCGGCGTGAAGCGGATACGGTACCGATCGGCATCGACGCTCTGGCGGATGCCGTCGATCCAGCCCTGACAGAGGCCCTCGTCAACGGCCTCGTCCCAGCTCAGGCTCGGATGACCGGTGCCCTGTTTCCAGAGCCCAACCCAGACCTCGTCCTGGTCAGCCGCATACTCGTCGAGCCAGCGGGTCCATTCCTCAGGGCTGGAGAAGAAGACTGTCTGATCGGCGGGCATCGCGTGCCGCGCCGGCTACGACGGGACCGGCTGCGACAGGTGCCGATCGATCTCCGTCGGCTGCGAATAATCCACGCCGGGAACGGAGAACCCGAAGAGCTGCTCAAAGTAGTTCCGGTACCCGGCGTAGTCGGTCAGCGAATCCAGGGTCTCAGTGGTGACCAGGTCCCACAGCGCCGCGACCTCGCGTTGGACGTCCTCGCGCATCTCCAGGTCGTCGAGTCGAATCCGCCGCTCGTCATCGAGTCTCGGGGCGTGCCCCGGGCCGAGGTGGTCCGCGAAGAGCCGGACGATCTGCTCGATCGGGCCTTCGTGGATCTCCCGCTGTTTCATCACCTTGAAGAGCAGGCTGAGGTAGAGCGGCACCCCGGGGATCGCGCTGCTGGCCTGCGTGACCACGCCCTTGTTGATGCTGACCCATGCACCGCCGCCGATCGCCGCAAGCTGCTGATCCAGCTCGAGCGCGGTCGCCTCGAGGTGTTCCTTCGCGCGGCCGATCGTGCCGTGACGGTAGAGCGGCGCGGTGACTTCCGGCCCGATGTAGGAATACGCAACCACGCGACACCCATCGGCAAGGAGGCCCTCCTCCAGCAGTAGCTCGACCCAGTCCCGCCAGTCCTCTCCACCCATCACCTTGCGCGTGGACTCGATCTCCTCGTCGTTCGCCGGCTCGATGCCGCCGTCGATCACCTGGTGTTTTCGCAGGTCGACGAGCTTCCCTTCGTAGGGTTCGCCGATGGTCTTGAGGACGCTGTTCCAGATCGTGCCTTCGGCGTCGCGGCGGCGCGGAGCGGCGAGGCTGTAGACCAGTGTGTCGATCGGTCCGAAGCGGTCGCGGAGCGCCCGCACCGCTTCGCGCTTCACCTCGTCGGAGAAGGCGTCACCGTTGATCGTCTCGACGTGGACGCCGGCCTCCTCGGCCAGCCGATGCGCTTCAACGAGGTTGTACCAGCCGGCGGTGCCAGTCTTGGAGTCGCTGGGCTCTTTCTCGAAGCAGACACCAAGCGTCGACGCGCCATAGCCAAAGGCCGTCACGAGGAAGCTCGCGAGGCCGTAGCCGGTGCTCGATCCGATGACGAGCGCGTTCCCCAGTTCGCCGCTGGAGCCGGCGCGCGCGATCTCAACCTGCTCGCGGACGTTCGCGGCGCAGCCCTCGGGATGAGCGGTCAATGAGATAAAGCCGCGGATTCGCGGCTCGACGACTTGCTCGGACATGCTCGCCTCCACGCCGTGGTACGGGCGGCAGCGTATCGCATGGAGCAGATGCGGTGGCGCGGGGCCCGCAGAGGGGGTGTCCACGGGCCGCGACTCGGTGCCTTCTTTGGCAGCCGCGAGCCGCTCTGCCTGGGATGCCAGTAGTCGCGCGCGGCTCCCTATACTGCGCGCTGGGACATCCTGATCGAGCGAGGAGCTGCGAGCATCAGCGTCAACCAACGCCAATACCTCGGGATCGGCGCGGCGGTGACCGCGACGGTCGTTGCCGCCGTGATCGTCGGCCTCCTGCTCACCAGCAACGGTGGCGACGCCGCGCTTCCCGCAGCACCTGGTGGCACGTCGAGCGCCGCCGCAGGCACCGCTTCAGCGACCCCGACGGCAGCAGTGCCCAAGCCTACCTCAAGCCCGACGCCCCGAGCCGGTACCCCCGTGCCCACCTCGAGTCCGACCGCCAGCCCCACACCGAGCCCGACGCCCTCGCCGACACCCGAACCGACGCCCGTCTCGTTCTCGGATCAAGAGGTCGAGACGTTCCTCATGCAGCTTGGAGCGGCCGGCCGCACGAACGATGTCGAGAGCCTGATCGCGTGGCTGCACCCAGCGGTCTTCGAGCGATACGGCGAAGCAAACTGCCGCGACTACCTCGCGACCACCGAACTCGCGCTGGACGTGACGGTGCGCGAGGTGCTGGAACCGGCGCCATGGGACTGGCTCACCAACGACGGTGAGGCCGGCCGGTTCGAGGAGGCGCTGGAGATCGAGATCGCCCGCCTCGTTGGCAGCCAGACGCTCGTCCAACTGCTGCATCTGGTACCGCTCGACGGACAGCTGACCTGGCTGACCGACTGCGGCGACCCACAGCCATAGCTGGATCGTTCAGTCGCGGAGCTTGAGGACCGCCATGAAGGCTTCCTGCGGCACCTCGACGGCGCCGACCATCTTCATCCGCTTCTTGCCCGCCTTCTGCTTCTCGAGGAGCTTGCGCTTCCGTGAGACGTCGCCCCCGTAGCACTTAGCGAGCACGTTTTTGCGCATCGCGCGGACCGTCTCACGTGACACGATCCGTCCACCGATGGCGGCCTGGATCGGCACGTCGAACATCTGTCGCGGAATGAGTTCCTTGAGCGATGCGACGAGGGCGCGTCCCTGCCGCGACGCGTGCTCCGACGGCACGATCGTCGATAGCGCGTCCACCGGATCACCGTTCACGAGGATCTCGAGCTTCTGAACGCGCGCCGGTCGATAGGCCTCGAGCTGGTAGTCGAGCGCGGCGTAACCCTGGGTTCGCGATTTCAGCTGGTCATAGAACTCGATCAAGATCTCAGAGAGCGGCACGTGATACGTCGCCAGCACTCGCGAGTCACCCTCGTCGTCGGCGTGATCGAGATAGTCAAGCGAATCGAACTCGCCTCGTCGTTCGTCGATCAGGCCCATGACCGCACCGATGTAGCGGGCGGGGACGGTGATCGAGAGCTTCACCCAGGGCTCACGGATCTCCTCGATGAAGTTCGGAGCTGGTAGCTCAGACGGTGAGTCGATCTTCTGAACCTCGCCGTCGGTCTTGGTGATCTCGTATTCGACGGACGGCGCGGTCGTGATCAGTTCGAGGTCGAACTCGCGCTCGAGCCGTTCCTGGATGATCTCCATGTGCAGGAGGCCGAGGAACCCACAGCGGAAACCGAATCCCAGGGCGGCCGACGTCTCCGGCTGCCATTGGAGGGAGGCATCGTTCAACGTCAGTCGCTCGAGCGCCTCACGCAGCTCGGAGTACTGGTCCGGATCGGTCGGATACAGGCCAGCGAAGACCATCGCCTTCGCCGGCTGATAGCCGGAGAGCGCCTCGGTCGCGCCAGCTCGGTCGGTCGTGAGGGTGTCACCAACGCGGCTGTCCTGAACGCCCTTGAGACCGGTTGCGACATAGCCAACCTGTCCAGCTTCGAGGGTCTTCACCGTCTCCAACGCTGGTGTGAAGTAGCCGAGCTCCACTGGCTCGAATCGACGGTCTTGCTGAATGAGCCGCAGCGCGTCACGGCCGTCAATTCGCCCATCGACGACACGCACGTAAACGAGCACACCCTTGAACTGGTCGTACTTCGCGTCAAAGATCAGCGCTCGCAGCGGCGACCCTGGGTCGCCGGCGGGCGGCGGAATGCGCTCCACGATCGCCTGGAGGATGTCCTCGATCCCCTCGCCAGTCTTAGCGGAGGCGAAGAGCACCTCTTCAGGGTCGAAGCCGATCACATCGATCAGTTCGTTGGCCACCCGCTCCGGCTCCGCCGAAGGCAGATCGATCTTGTTCACGATCGGGATCAGCTTCAGGTTCAGATCAAGCGCCTGGTACACGGTTGCCAGGGTCTGCGCCTGGATGCCCTGCGTCGCATCAACGACGACGATCGCACCGTCGCAGGCCGCGAGCGCCCTCGAGACCTCGTATGCGAAGTCCACATGACCAGGCGTGTCGATCAAGTTCAGCTCATGCGCCACACCGTCGGCAGCCGTGAAGCCCATGCGCACTGCCTGCGCCTTGATCGTGATCCCTTTCTCCCGCTCCAGATCCATGGAATCGAGGAGCTGCTGCTGCATGTCGCGCGCAGAGATCTGGCCAGTGTGCTCGAGCATGCGATCGGCGAGCGTCGACTTGCCGTGGTCGATGTGCGCGATGATCGAGAAGTTACGGATGTGCGAGGGGTCCACGCCCACGAGGGTAGCGGGAGCGGCAGCTACACGGTGTCTCGAACACCCGTAGACGCAGAAGGCGGGCCATCCGGCCCGCCTTCGTTGCTCAAGTTCGAGGAGGGACGCCTAGATGACGTTCTCCGGGGCCTGCGCCAGGTGGCAGGCCACCCAGTGGTTCGGCAGCACCTCACGCCACTCCGGCAGTTCCTGCCGGCAGACGTCCTCAGCGATCGGGCAACGCGTGTGGAACACGCAGCCAGGAGGGGGCCGCAGCGGCGACGGCACGTCACCCTGGAGGACGATACGGTCACGGGTTCGCTCCAGCTCCGGGTCCGTGATCGGAACCGCGGACAGGAGTGCCTGCGTGTACGGGTGCAACGGCACCTGGTAGAGCTCGTTCGACTCCGCTAGCTCCATCATCTTGCCCAGGTACATCACCGCCACGCGGTCGGAGATGTGCCGCACGACGGCGAGGTCGTGTGCGATGAAGAGGTAGGTGAGGTTGAACTCCGACTGGAGATCCTCCATCAGGTTGATGATCTGCGCCTGAATCGAGACGTCGAGCGCCGAGACGGGCTCGTCGGCGACGATGAACTCGGGTTCCACCGCCAGCGCACGCGCGATCCCGATCCGCTGGCGCTGTCCGCCCGAGAACTCGTGCGGGTAGCGCTTGGCGAACAGCGGGTTGAGACCGACCGCGTTCATGATGTATTCGATGCGGTCGCGACGTTCCTGACCCTTGTACAGGCCGTGAATCGCCATCGGCTCGCCGACGATCTGCGCCACGCTCATGCGTGGGTTGAGACTCGAGAACGGGTCCTGGAAGATCATCTGCATCTTGCGACGGAAGCGTCGCAGGTTGCCGCCCTTGAGCTCAGTCAGCTCTTCGCCATCGAACTTCACGCTCCCGCCGGTCGGGCGGTGGAGCTGGAGGATGGCGCGGCCCGTGGTGGACTTGCCACAGCCAGACTCGCCGACGAGGCCGAGTGTCTCCTGGCGCTCCACGTGGAAGCTCAAGCCGTCCACGGCACGAACGTCGGCGACCTTGCGCTGGATGAAGAGCCCGGAGGTCACCGGGAAGTACATCTGGAGGTCGGTGACTTCCAGAATGCGGTCACCCGTGCTTTCGCGGATGACGCGCTCGTCGCTGGGGGCAGTGGCGGCAGTATCAGTAGTCATCGGGGGCTATCCTTCGACGCCGGCCGCCTCGAGGCGGGTGTGTAGATCTTCCTCGATGCGAGTCTTCTCGTCCGTGTAGGGGTTACGCCAGCAGGCAGCAGTGTGCCCCGGCTCCTTCTCCTCCAACGGTGGCTTCTCAGTCGCGCACTTTTCAATCGCCCACGCACAGCGGGGCTCGAACGCGCAGCCGGGAATCGGATCGACCAGTAGCGGTGGCTGACCTTCGATCGTCGCGAGGCGTCGGTGCTCGGTCTCGTCGAGACGTGGCACCGACTCGAGGAGGCCGACCGCGTAGGGGTGCCGCGCGTGCTTGAACACGTCGACCGCCGTGCCGCTCTCCACGATCTCGCCGGCGTACATCACGTTGACGCGGTCGGCGTAGCGCGCGACCACGCCGAGGTTGTGCGTAATGACGAGAACGGCGGTTCCAAACTCCTGGGAGAGGTTCGCCATGATCTCGAGGATCTGAGCTTGAATCGTCACGTCGAGCGCGGTCGTAGGCTCGTCGGCGATCAGCAGTTTCGGGTTGCAGGAAAGCGCCATTGCGATCATGACGCGCTGGCGCATGCCGCCCGAGAACTGGTGCGGGTAGTCGGTGACGCGCTGCTCCGCCTCGGGAATGCCGACGAGTTCGAGGAGCTCGACCGCCCGTGCGGTCGCTTCGTCCTCTGCCAAGCCGAGGTGCAGCTGAATCGATTCGCGGATCTGAGCGCCGATCGTGAGGACCGGGTTCAGCGAGGTCATCGGCTCCTGGAAGACCATCGCGATGTCGTTGCCACGGATGCTGCGCATCTCGGAGTCGCTGACCTTCAAGAGGTCTTGACCGTCGAACGTGATCTCGCCGTCGACGATCCGCCCCGGCGGGTTGGGGATCAGCCTCAGGATCGACATCGCGGTCACGGACTTGCCGCACCCCGACTCGCCGACCAACGCGAGCGTCTCACCTTCGTCGAGGTGCCACGTCACACCGTCGACCGCCCGGACCACACCTTCTTCGGTGAAGAAATGCGTCCGGAGGTTTTTGACCTCCAACAGCCTTGCCATGGAGCCTCCCAAGCTACCTGCGGCGCGCTCGCAGCCCGATGTCTCAGCTCCCCGGTTGGTGGTGGGGAAGAGGAGATTCGAACTCCTACGCCTTGCGGCACGTGATCCTAAATCACGCTCGTCTGCCAGTTCCGACACTTCCCCAGTGACACCGCTTCCTTGCGCATAGACCCGTGGCGTCGACCGGCGCTCACTCTACAACGTGCGGGATGATTCGGGGCGGCGCCGCTCCGATAAATTTCCGTTCCGTTGTGGTGAGCCCCCGGGGATTCGAACCCCGAACCGGTTGATTAAGAGTCAACTGCTCTGCCATTGAGCTAGAGGCCCGCGCGAACGGTAGCAACGCCGATCTCAGGGTGTCAACGAAATGCGAACATCGATAGTCGCGCGCTGCGCACGCGCGGGCGGCACAGGTACCCGACGACTCCTTTGACGGTCGCCGCAGACGCGCCGTAGCCTGCGTATTCCTCGCGTCCGACGCGTCGAGGGCGGTTAGCTCAGCTGGCTAGAGCGCAGCGTTGACATCGCTGAGGTCACTGGTTCGAGTCCAGTACCGCCCACCACATCCGTCCCACCTTGAGACTCCGCGGACTTCACCTCGCTCGCCCCGAGGCGTCGAGTCGCGCGTCGGCGTATGATCTGGGGTGTCTGCCTCGAACGACTGCCAGTCCGAGGAAGAGCGAGCGTTGACGGGGACACGTCGCCTCACGCTTGATCGGTGTCAGAGAGCTGGGGTCACTGGCTGGAAGCCCCGCCGCCGATCGTGACGCGATACCACCCCTGAGTCCGCGGGCGAACCCGCGGCGCCTACGCCCCCGTTACGGGCGAACGAAGCCTCGAGGCCGCTCCGCACGCGGAGTCCGGCGCGAGGGAATTCGGGTGGAACCACGAGAGCGCGCGCTTCTCGTCCCGTCGGACGAGTGTCGCGCGCTTTGTTGTGTGTGTTCCGCGCTCCTGACTCCCGTCAGAGCGTCGGGGGTGAAGGAGACCGAATCATGACGACAGACGAGCTGGGCCCAGCTGTGGCTCACGACGCGGACGAGGCCTGGGACGACCTCAACGCTGACGAGCAACTCCGACGGATGCGCCATTCGGCGGCGCACATCCTCGCGGAGGCGGTACTCGAGATGTTCCCGGAAGCGAAGTACGCGATCGGGCCACCAATCGATAACGGCTTCTACTACGACTTCGAACTGCCGCGCGCGATCACCCCCGACGACCTCAAGGTCCTCGAGCGCCGTATGAAGAAGACCGTCAAGCGCAACGTCCCGATCGAGGGCGAGTGGATCCCCAAGGCCGAGGCCGAGGAGATCTTCAAGGACCAGCCATACAAGCTGGAGCTGATCGCCGACCTCGAGGACGACCTCGTCGGCCACTTCACCCACGGCAAGTTCGAAGACCTCTGCCGCGGTGGACACACGGAACGTACGGGCCAGGTCGGCGCCTTCAAGCTCTCGCACAGCGCCGGCGCCTATTGGCGGGGCGACGAAAAGAACACGATGCTGCAACGCATCTACGGGCTCTTGTTCCCGACCCGCGAGGAACTCGAGGCGTACATCGAAGCCCGCGAGGAGGCTGAGCGGCGCGATCACCGACGCCTGGGCCGGGAGCTCGATCTCTTCTCGACGCACGAGGAGTACGGACCCGGCCTCGCCTATTGGCACCCCAAAGGTGGTCGGACGCGCGTCGAGATCGAGGACGCCTGGCGCGACGAGCACTACAAGGGCGGCTACGAGATCGTCTACACGCCACACGTCGGGCGCGCGACGCTGTGGGAGACGTCGGGCCACCTCGATTTCTACGCCGACAGCATGTACTCGCCGATGGACATCGACGGCAACGACTACTACCTGAAGCCGATGAACTGCCCGTTCCACATCCAGATCTACAACAACACGAAGCGGTCCTACCGCGAGCTCCCGATGCGTCTGGCCGAGCTGGGCACGGTCTATCGCTACGAGCGGTCCGGGGTGCTGCACGGGATGATGCGCGTGCGCGGCTTCACACAAGACGATGCCCACATCATCTGTACGGCAGAGCAGGTTGAAGACGAGATCTTCACCACACTCGAGTTCGTGCTGCACATGCTGCGGCTGTATGGCTTCGAGGAATTCGAGGCCAATCTGTCGACCCGACCGGAGAAGTCAGTCGGGCAACAGGAGGATTGGGATCGCGCCGAGGAAGCGCTCCAGCGTGCGCTCGAGCGCGCGAACCTCGAGTACGTCGTGGACGACGGCGGTGGCGCCTTCTATGGCCCGAAGATCGACATCAAGCTGAAGGACACGCTCGGGCGCGAGTGGCAGACCTCGACGATTCAGTTCGACTTCAACCTGCCCGAGCGTTTCGACATGTCGTACGTCGGCGAGGACGGGGGCGACCACCGGCCGTTCATGGTCCATCGGGCGCTGTTGGGATCGATCGAGCGGTTCTTCGGCATCTTGATCGAGCACTACGGCGGAGCGTTCCCACTCTGGCTCGCGCCGGTGCAGGCGGTGATCATCCCGATTGCTGACCGGCACCTCGAGTACGCCAATCACGTGATGCGCGAACTCAAGCAGCAGGGATTCCGCGCCGAGGTCGACACCTCGGGCGAGCGCATGGGCAACATGATTCGCCGCGCGCAACTCCAGAAGGTCCCGTACATGCTGGTGATCGGCGATCGCGAGGCGGAGGCCGAACAGGTGGCGGTCCGCGACCGTAGCGGCGACGACCTGGGGGCGATGCCGCTGTTCCAGCTCACCGACCGGATGATCGACGAGCGTGATACGCGGAGCTACCAGCCGCCGGTCTAGCGTCGTTTGATTGCTTGCCGGAGCCGGATGCCCATGCCAGTCTGAGCCTCGATCCGAGGTTCGCGGGCAGGGCACCGGCGCCGGCAAGGTGGCGGCCGGCTCACTCAGACGAGGCACGTCCATGTTCAAACGGGTGTTGATCGCCAACCGTGGCGAGATCGCGCTGCGCGTGCAGCGGACGTGCCGTGAGCTCGGCATCGAAACCGTCGCCGTCTACTCCGAGCCGGATCGGAACGCACGCCACGTCCGTGAGGCCGACCACGCTGTTTGCATCGGTCCCGGGCCCGCGCTCGAGTCCTACCTCGTGATCGACAAGATCATCGACGCGGCGAAACAGACCGGCGCAGAGGCCGTGCATCCCGGTTACGGCTTCCTCTCCGAGAACTCCGATTTCGCCGAGGCCTGCGAGGCCGCCGGCATCGCCTTCATCGGCCCACCCGGGTCTGCGATGCAGGCGATGGGCGACAAGGTCTCTGCGCGCAAACTCATGGAAGAAGCGGGAGTCCCGGTTGTTCCCGGCGCGAACGACATCGACATCAACGACCTGGAAACCGCCAGTCGCGAGGGCGACCGCATCGGCTATCCGCTGATGGTCAAGGCAGCCTCCGGCGGTGGTGGGCGCGGTATCCGCCTCGTGGAGCAGGCCGAGGATCTGGCGGATGCGATGCGCGCCGCCGGTTCCGAGGCCGCCTCATCGTTCGGCGACGCAACGATCTTCCTCGAGAAGTATGTGTCCCCGGCACGCCACATCGAAGTGCAGCTGATGGCGGACGCGCACGGCAACGTGCGCACCTTCGGCGAACGCGAGTGCTCGATCCAGCGCCGCAACCAGAAGGTGCTCGAGGAGGCGCCCTCGATCGCGGTGACGCCCGAGATCCGCAAGCAGCTCTGCGATGCAGCTGAAGCGGCTGCGCGCAGCTGCGGCTACCGCAACGCCGGCACCGTCGAGTTCCTGATGGACGACGACGGCAGCTTCTACTTCCTGGAGATGAACGCGCGGCTGCAGGTGGAGCATCCGGTGACGGAGCTCGTCTACGGCGTCGACCTGGTCGCCCTCCAACTCGCCGTCGCGAGCGGCGAGGCGATCCCCGACGACATCGGGTTGTCCGAGCCGCACGGCTGGGCGATGGAAGCGCGCATCAACGGCGAAGACGCGTACAACAACTTCACCCCAGACCTCGGACTCGTCGAGCACGTTGAGTTCCCAACCGGTCCCGGCGTTCGCTTCGACACGATGCTGTTCGATGGCCTGGATGTCCCCGTCTACTACGACTCACTGCTCGGCAAACTGATTGTCTGGGCTGAGGATCGCGACCTCGCGGTGAAGCGGCTCCGGCGGGCGCTGACCGACCTGCTAGTCGTCGGGATCGAAACGAACCAGCCGTTCCAGCTGGCGCTCCTCGACCATCCGGACTTCCAGTCGGGGGCGTTCTCGACCGGCTGGCTCGAGGCAACGTTCGAGATGCCCGAACCGCCCGAGGACGACCCGCGTGAACGGACTGCCCTCGTTGCTGCCGCGATTGCCGCGAGCGTGGCAGGGGCCGAACCGACATCGACGCGAACGGGGAGCGGCCGCACGAAGTGGCTGCAGGCGACGCGCGAGCACGCAATCGGGCTTCGAGTCCAATCAGGAGGTGGCGGATGGCGTCGCGGCACCGTTTTCAAGTAGGCGACGAGATTCGCACCGTGGTCGTCGATGACGTCGACGGCCTGACTCGCGTCGCGATTGGTGACGACGAGCCGGTTCTGACCGACGCCACGCTGTCCGGCGTGCCTGGCATGGTGTCGCTGGTGATGGACGGGCGACCGACCCGCGCCTATGTGGCCCGCGACGGTCGCGACTTCCGAGTGACGGTGGAAGGCCGGACATTTCGGATCGCCGCAGCCGGCGGTAGCAAGCGCGGGCGCAGCGGCGTGGGCGGAGCCACCGACCCTCCCGGCAAGATCACCGCCCCACTCGCCGGCGTCTTCGTGCAGGCCCATGTCGCGGTTGGCGACGAGATCGAGGCTGGACAGGCGGTCCTGGTCATCGAGGCGATGAAGATGCAGAACGAGATCCAGGTCCCGGTCGATGGGACGGTCACGGCAATCCCGTTTGAGGCCGGCGCCCGGGTTGAAAAGGGCGATGTCGTACTCGAGTACGACGTCAACGAGGACTAACGCGACGGAGTCTCCGATCGGCTGACCAACGCCGATCGGCGAAGCGCCTCATTGTGGGCGTGGAATACCCGATGCTAGAATCGCCTGCCACAGCGAGGCCGCATCACGGTCCCACCGGTTGCCGTCATCGAAAGGGTGAATCATCGCCAAAGAATTGCGCATGAACGAGCAGATCCGAGTCCCCTCCGTGAGGCTCGTTCGAGATGGTGAACAGGTCGGCGTCGTCTCAATCGACGAGGCGATGCGTATCGCCGATGAAGCCGGCCAGGATCTGGTTGAGATCGCTCCAAATGCGGATCCGCCCGTCGTCCGCGTGATGGACTACGGCAAGTTCAAGTACGAGCAGGCCAAACGCGATCGCGAGGCACGCCGCGGCTCGAAGCAGGTCGAGTTGCGCGAAGTCCGGATGCGCGTGAAGATCGGTAAGCACGACCGCGATTTCAAGACTCGTACGGCTCGCAAGCTCTTGCTCGGTGGAGACAAGGTCAAGGTCTCCGTCATGTTCCGAGCGCGTGAGATCACCCACCCCGAGGTGGCACGCGAGTTGCTCGATGGCTTCGCGGCCGACCTTGATGACGTGGCCGACATCGAACGCCGCCCGGCGCTCGAAGGTCGATTCATGTCGATGACGCTGGATCCTTCAAAGAAGGTCAAACCAGCCGACGCCAAGAAGAACGATGCGCCTGCAGCAGCCGCTGCGGATGCGTCGAAAACAGCAGCGGCTCCAGCCGCTGAAACACCTGCGGCCGCCGCTGCGGACGCGAGCTAGAACCGCCGGAAGCAGGTCCGCCCGTGCCGAAGATGAAGACCCACAAGGGCACGGCCAAGCGCATCAAGATCACCGGATCCGGCAAGGTGATGTACCGCAAGCCGGTCCCGAAGCGAACCCGCAAGCACAAGCGCTCGCTCTACGAAATGCGCGGGATGATGACTGCCCACAAGACGGTCACGAAGTCGATCCGCCAGAACCTACCCAACGCCTAGCCTCGATTCTGACCAAGCAGCACACGGGCGCGACGCGCGGCCGAGCCACCAAGGACTGACCGATGCCTCGAACCCGTAACCGCGTCCAGACGCGTGCCCGCCACAAGAAGATCTTCGCGCTCACCAAGGGCCACCGCGGCAAGCGCCGGACCAACATCAAGGTCGCGCATGAATCGATGATTCACGCGCTCCGCTACTCGACGGACCACCGCCGCGACCGTAAGGGCGACTTCCGCCGTCTTTGGATCGTGCGCATCAATGCCGCCGCCCGCCTCAACGGGCTCAAGTACGGCGAGCTGATCGACGGCATGAACAAGGCCGGCATCGAGGTCAACCGCAAGATGCTCGCCGACCTCGCCGTCCGCAGTCCCGAGGCCTTCACGGAGATCGCCGAACAGGCGAAGGCCGCCCGCGCCGCCTAACCGCTGCTCCGATTCAAGTACGAAACGGCCGCGCGACGCGCGGCCGCTTTTGTGCGCGCGTCAGACCATCGGGGGCGTTACCGAGCCGACGCGCGTCGTCCGCCGGCGAGGAGTAGCACCGTGACCAGGAGCGCAGCAACGAGCAGCAGCGATGACGACGCGTCGCTGCCTCGCGACGCCAGTCCGAGGTTGCCCGTCGAGGCGGGCGTTGGCAGGCCCGCCTGGGCGAGCAGAGTCCGCGCCCGCGCGATGCCGTCGAGCACCCTCGGATCCTGGGGACCAGACCCGACCGCACAGGTCGAGGGTCCGTACATCGTGAGGTTGCCAGTCTCCGGATGAGGCGACAGGCCGACCACCCAGTAGCGGCCGCGCGGGTCCTCGTCGAGCGCTCCGCAGGCGCCGCTTCCGCCGTCGTACCCCAGGTCATCGACGTCGAGCAGGCTGACATCCAACTCAGCAAACGCCGCCGACGTCGGAACCAGCTCGCGTGGCGGTACGCCACTTCTGCTATCGAACAACTGCAGCGTCGAGGGCCCACTTCCGCGCACGTATCGATCGACTTCGAACGTCAACTCCAGGTCGAGGAACATCATCAAGTCGGTCCGACCAAGGATCTGCACCTCTGTCACGTAGCCAGCCACGATCAGGTCCGATCCCGCTGCCGGGTTGTCGTCCGGACCGGCGCTGCACGCCTGGGCGACACGAGGTGGCTCGAGCGCCAGGCCCGCCAGCATCGCTCCGAACAGGACCGTGAGCACCGCGAAGGTCGTGCGTCTCACGTCCGCCTCCAGGTGGCGATCGGATTTCGACGATAGCTGCCGGATGTGGTCACGAGCAGGCTGCGGTCAAGTCGGCGCGGTTGGCCTCAACCGCCGCGGCGGCCGACACCCGTCCCCAGTTCCATGAGCGCAGCTGGGAGTCCGGTTCGCCCCAGCGCGCGAGCACCGTGCGTGCAATCTCGCAGGCGTCCTCCTCAGGCAATGCCTCGATGCCATCGATCAGCGTCGGAGTGGCGTCCGCCGAGAGACCGAGTGCATGAGATACATCGAACTCGCGTCCGTCCTCGGCGCGGGACAGGTTCGTGGTCGTGATCAATCCGTGCGGGTTCACGGCGACCACCATCACGATCGCGAGCATTCCAGTGAGCACGGTTCCTGCGACGAACTCGTTGCGTCGTTCGCGGAGTAGCGACCAGAGCAGCCAACCGAACACCGCGCCGAGCCACACGAGTAGCGCCGCTGCATAGAAGCGAAGTGCCGTCAGACCGAAGGTGTCGATGTAGATCCGGAGCCGCTGCATGGCCGAGGCCATCACGACCACCAGAAGCACCACGAGCAACGTCGACAACACTCGGAACGTCGTTAGCGAGCGGCCGCTCCGCGCTCGGGACCAGTCGAGCGCCAGCAGCACGGGAAGCAAGAACAACGCCACCGCGACCAGCTCGAAAAAGCCGCGCCGCGCGTAGTCGGCGTAGGTCAGCCCAATCGAAGACTGCACGTGTTCGCTCCCGCCGAAGAGGTACTGCGCCTGGATCGCCACGAAGACCGCGAACAGTGCCGTCAGGGATCCGAGGACCACGCCCGTCTCGACGGACTGCAGGCGCCGACCCTCGGACAGTTCCGGATCGGGTGGCACCTCGAGATCGGTGCCGAGGCCGCTCCAGAGCAGGCCGGCCGCCGCGACCGTCCCACCGACGATCCATCCGAGGTGTCTGAGAATCGCAGCCAGATCGAAGCTCAACGACGACCTGATCCAGCTCTCGAAGACCGCATCCGCAGCGACGAACAATCCACCGAACAACAGGAGCAGCGGGACGGCGATCAACATCGCGCGCGCGACTCGCCGTCCCTGTTCGCGGGCCTCCTGGTCAACAGCCGACCTCCAACCGATGGACCGAGGCAGTCGCACGATCCCAGTTGCGGCAGAACGCGCGCCGGTGACGAGGCTGAGCAGGAAGTAGGTGATGCTCGGACGTCGTGTCCGGTCCCCGTTGCGGGTGACCAGTGCCAGCAGCAGCAACGCCATCGACGCGACCAGGGGGACGATCTGCAGCTCAGCGGCTGAGCGCCAGACGACCATCGTCGAGAGTGCGAACGAGCCGGCGAGCAGGCTCAGGGTCTGCTTGGCGATGGGGCGCCGACGCCGCTCCATGAGCACGAAGGTGGCGATCAACGCACCGAGCCATAGCGGGACGTTGGCACCGAGCGCCGCTCCATTGAAGAGCAGGTCTACGAGCAGGCCCAGGGCCGCTGCCAGAGCGACGGTCCGTAGCCAGAATTGGGAGTCGGTGTGCTCGAACTCGCCCGGATCGGAGGTCGTGATCGCCATCTCATGTCTCTCCACCTGCCTGCCCGGCCTGCGAAGTCGATCCACGCGCCCCACCATGGCGTCTGACCACCACGAGGTGATCAAGCAGCCGAATCGGGAGGTACCTCGCTCGATGCCTCAACGCTTTGGCGGTCACCACGGTTCCCCGGATCGGCGGAGCGGCGACCGGGATCGACAGCCGTCCCGCGTCGCCGTGTACGATTCCGCGCGTACACCACAGCCGAGGAGTGCCGCTATGGGACACAACTACGAGAACCTATTGGTCGAGCAGCGGGGCCCGGTCGCCCTCGTGAAACTGAACCGCCCCGACAAGCTCAACTCCTGGGGCGGCGTCATGGCTGAAGAACTCAGCGACTACCTAACTTCGCTGAACGAGGGCGACTACGAAACGCGCGCAATCGTGCTCACCGGCGAGGGGCGAGCGTTTTCAGCCGGCGGTGACGTCCGAGGGTTTGCGAGCGCCAACCCCGATCGCGTCGAGCCCGCATGGCACGCGCCCAATAGCCACCTCTCGGTGGTCAACGCGATGCGGAACTGCGACGTGCCGATCATCGGTGCGATCAACGGATACGCCGTCGGCATGGGTTGGTCGATCGCGCTCGCCTGCGACATCCGGATTGCCGCGGACGATGCCGTCTTCCAGGTCGCGCAGACTAAGCGCGGGATCGTCGCTGACGCAGGTCTTCCACACCTCCTCCCTCGGGCGGTTGGGACGCAGCGCGCGTTGGAGCTAATGTTCACCGGCCGCCGCGTCGACGCGCAGGAAGCGCTCGCGATGGGCGCCGTTCTGGAAGTCGTACCGGCCGACAAGCTAATCGCGCATGCATGCACCCTCGCGGAGACGGTCGCCGCGGGGCCGCCGCAGAGTGCGGCCGGGCATAAGCGGCTCGTCTACATGGTCGAGGACGACGACTTCAACCGCGTGCAGGACATGACCGGAATGATCGTCGGCAAGTTGTTCCAGACGAAGGACGGTCGCGAGGGCGCGGTTTCGTTCATGGAGCGCCGCGAACCGGAGTTCACCGGCCACTAGCGTGACCGAGGTCCGACCGGTTGCTCCGGAACGGTAAGACGAGACCTACGCGCGCAGCTCCGCGCCAAGCTGCTTCGAGAGACGCTTCAGGATCTTCTTCTGCTCGCGATCGGCGTCTTCCTGAGTCAGGGTTCGGTTCGGCGCTTGATAGCGCACCGATATCGCCACTGACTTCTTGCCGTCGGACAGTTGCTCCCCACGATAGATGTCGAATGGTTGCGCACTGGCGACCAACGGTGAGCCCTCGAACGCTGCGCGCACCGCTCCGGCCGGTATCTCGTCATCAAGAACCACCGCGACATCTTGTTCGATCGCCGGGAAGCGCGGGACCGAAGCGATCAGCTTCTGTTCCGACACGTGATCGAGAACCTTGGCGAGGTCCAGCTCAAAGAGCGCGACCGGCTGCTCAATCTCGAATTGCGCGAGCAGCTCAGGGTGCATCTCCCCGAGGACCCCGACCTCCTCGCCGTCGATCGACAGCCGCGCGACGCGGCCCGGCATCATCCCGAACTCCTGGCTGGCCTCATACGACAGCTCGAGGTCGAGCGCGTTCATCGCCTCGTCGAGCGCGCCCTTCGCGTCGTAGAAGTCGAGCGTGCGGTCGGTCGGTCGTCCCCAGCGGTCGACCTCGAAGCCGGCGACGGCACCGACGACGTAGTCGCGCTCCTCGGGTTGGGGCTGGCCATCGTGCGGGAGGTAGACGCGTGCCGCCTCGAAGACCGCGATCTCGGGAGCACCACCGCGAATGTTGCGATCGATCACCTCGAGCAGCGAGTGGCGCAGCGTCGGGCGCATCACCTCGCGGTCGGCCGACATCGTGTTCTCCAGGCGGAACGGCCGAATGATCGCCAGGTCCTCGGCCGGCATGACGCGTGCCAACACGTCGTCTGTCGTCAGTGAGTAGGTGATGACTTCTTGCCAGCCGGCGTCGACCATCGCGTCGCGGACGCGGTCACGGAACGAGCGCAGCGGGACCGGCTCCCAGGCGGGTGTGCGCCCTCGGATGGTCGTGCCGGGCAGCCGGTCGTAGCCGGCAAGCCGGACGACCTCTTCGGCGAGGTCGTCGGCGATCGATATGTCGGTGCGCCACCAGGGCGAGCGCACGCGGAACGCGCCGTCGGCCGATCCGTCGTCCGTCGCAAGCACCTCGAAACCGAGCGTGCCGAGGATCTGCTCGACCTCGGTACTCGGCACGTGGAAGCCGATCAGCGTGTCGAGGCGCGCCCGGGTGATCTCGACCTCCGGTGACACGTGTGCGACCGGGTAGGTATCGACGAGGCCGGCGCGTGCCGTCCCTCCGCAGATCTCCACGAAGAGCTTGGTCGCGCGACGCGCAGCGCGTTCCGAGAGCTCCGGCGAAAGGCCGCGCTCGAAGCGCGAGCTCGCCTCGGAGCGCAGGCCGAGGCGTGTCGAGGTGCGCCGAATGCTCACGGGATCGAAGCGCGCCGCCTCGAGGAGGACCGTCGTCGTGGCCTCGGACACCTCGGTCGCTTCGCCGCCCATGACGCCGGCAAGCGCGATCGGGCCGCTCTCGTCGGTAATCAGCAGCGTTTCGGGCGTTAGTTCGCGGTCGACGCCGTCCAGGGTGCGCAACGTTTCGCCCTCGCGCGCGGTGCGCACGATGACCGTCGTCTGCACCGTGTCGAGATCGAATGCATGCAGCGGCTGGCCGAGCTCGAACATGACGAAGTTGGTTATGTCGACGACGTTGTTGATCGGCCGCTGCCCTGCTGCGATCAGCTTTTCCTGCAGCCAGGCCGGCGACGGCCCGACGGTTATGTCGTCAATGACCGTCGCCACGTACCGCGCGCACAGGGCCGGGTCTGCGATCTCGACGGCGATCGCCTCGACCGCGTGCTCCTCGCCCACCGGGTACTCGAGGTCCGGCTCGCGCACCTCGGTTCCGAGGATGGCGGCGACTTCGCGGGCGATGCCGAGCATGGACATCATGTCGGCGCGGTTCGGCCAGATGTGGACGTCGAGGACGACGTCGCCGAGGTAGTCGGCGAGCGGCGTACCGATCGGGGCGTCCTCGGGCAGTTCGATGATGCCCTCGTGCGACTCGGAGAGGCCGAGTTCGGCCTCGGAGAGCACCATGCCGGCGGACTCGACGCCGCGAATCTTGTTGGCCTTGAGCTTGAGCCGCTTGCCGTTCTGGGGGTTCGTCAGCTCCGCGCCCTCGCGGCCGAAGGCGATGCGCTGGCCCTCGGCGAGGTTGGGTGCGCCGCAGACGACGCGCTGCGGTTCGGCGCCGCCGTAGTTCACGGTGGCGAGGCGGAGGCGGTCGGCATCGGGGTGCGGCTCGACCTTGAGCACCTCGCCGACCGTGACCAGCTCGCGGTCCCACTCGCCGCCGATGCGCTCGATGCCGTCAACCTCGGCGCTGGCCATCGTCAGCTGCTGCGCAAACTCCTCGACATCGAGGTCGTCAGGCAGGTCGACGTAGTCACGGAGCCATTTCAGGGAGACGAGCACGGTGATCCTCGAGATGTTGAGCGCGGCAAGCGTTCAGTCTGCCGCGCGCCGCCATACCGGGCCACCCGCCTTCGGCGGTCCTCGTGTCTGCCGGGCGAGGTTCCCGAGGTCACCCGATCTGGCGAGAGGGCGCGGCCGCCTCCACTTAGCGTCGCCCTGTCAGGAATCCGCGAGATTCTGCCGAACGTTATTCAGAGACCTCCCCCTGAGGACCGTTGAGGCGATTCATGCGGCGATCAGTGCGCACACCAGCCCTGCGTCAACTTCGGCACGTCGCCGCCGCAGCGACGATCGCGATCGGCGTCTTCGCATCAGTCGCGACCAGCGGCGGGGCGATCGAGCTGTCCGAGTCGGACGAGTTCCTGGTTCCCCTGGATGAGCTCGCCGAGCCGTACGTGCGTCAGATTCGCGCGTGTCCCGGTGGCAGCTTCTTTCACCGATCACACAACGTTGAACCGGCCGACATCGAGCTCGCCGTTAGGTTCGAACCGGGGGCCGACACAGAGGCGCAGGTGCCGGTCTTGTTCAGCACCGCGGACTCGAAGTACCTCGTCGTGGGAAACGTGCAGGGCTCCGCGACCTCTGTCGCCGTCGGAGTGACTATCCCGGCTGAAGAGGTGCTCGGCTGGGGAGATTGCTCCCCATGGATGAACGTGATGCTCGGTCCGGCAAGTGAACAACATGTCGAGGGGTCACTGTCCTGGAGCGTCGCGATCCGGACCGGTGTGCACTACACCGACCCGATCCTCCCCTGGAATGCCGCCGTCGATATGACTTTCGAGGTTCGGCCGTGAGCGACCCCGGACGGCGGTCGCGCATTCGCAATGTTGCCGGCGTCGCGGTCGTCGCGGTCGGTGTCCTCGCGTCGATCGCGACGAGTGGGATCAGCGTTGAGCGAAAGGAAACTGAGTCGACGAGGATCCCGCTGTATGAGCTCGACGCTGAGCACGCTGGCTCCATCAACGCCTGCACAGATGGGGAATTCTCAAGCGAGCCGTGGGCAGCAGCCGGACGCTCGAATTGAACGCGGAACTCATCCGACCAGCGGCTGATGCATCGATCCCGATCTGGACTGAGCTGCGCGGCACGTCCTACCGGGCTGACGGCATCCTCGACGCCGAAACGATCGGACTGACGCTACGGATGACAGTTCCGGCCGAAGCGCTTGGGGGCACAAGTTGCACCCGATCGATCGACGTCGGGCTTGGCCCCGCAACCGGAGATCTCAGTCAGGGCGCCGTCGAGTGGCGAGTCGCAATCACCGCAGAAATCCGCACGTACGGGATCAGTCCTCCATGGGATCGAGGTTCCGATCTTCGATTCGAGGAACCGGAGTGAAGGCGCAACCAGTACAGCTCGCCCCTGGACTGATGCATCCGGTTCCGATCTTGGCGATCAGCGTGCTGCTAGCGAATGACCACTTGCTCAAGTCGAACTGGGGCCATCCGATCACGGGGAAGTTGTCCGACTTCGCCGGGCTTCTGTTCTTCCCGCTGCTGCTCGTCGCCCTGATTGAGGTTGGGCAGGCGGCGTGCCGCTGTTATCGAGGGCCGTCGCACCGACTGCTCGTTGGCTCCGCTTTGGCGACGGGGGTCGTGTTCGCGTTGGTGCAGGTGTTCTCGCCCATGACTGAGCTGTATCGCGTCGGGCTGGCGGCGTTGCAGCGTCCGGGCCTGGCGTTGGACATCGTCTTGACCACGGGCAGCCTCGAGGGGATGCCGCGCGTTCAGGTCACGCCGGATCCGACGGATCTGCTGGCGCTGCCGGCCCTCGGCGTTGCTTACCTGATCGGGCGGCGGGCGATTGGGGTCACCTCGGACTGACGAGCGCCCTCGGTAGCTGGGCTAGGCCTCGGCGATGGCGTCCTTCAGGAAACGGAGGGCGCGGGTGGTGAACTCGACCATGTTATCGGCTCGGTCGTCGAGGCCGGTTTCCTGGATTTCGGTGCGGGCGACGGGGCCGGAGACGGCTAAGGCGGTGCGGCCGACGGGGGCGGCGGATCGGCTGCTGCCGGTTGGGCCGGCGAGGCCGGATTCGGCGATGCACCAGTCCGCGCTGAGGCGCGTGCGCATGGATTCGGCGAGGGAGGCGAGCATGTCGGGGGTGGTACCTCGGTAGTTCTCGTACATGGCGGGGTCGGATCCGGCTAGTTGGGTTCGCGACGCCAAGGTGTAGACGACGCCTCCGCCGGCGTAGTACCTCGATGCGCCGGGGACGGCGAGGAGAGCGGCTGAGATGAGGCCGCCGGCGCTGCTCTCAGCGACGGCTACTTTTTCGCCTCGGGTGGTGAGGAGGGAGGCGATTTCTTCGGTGAGGGCGATCTGGTCGGCGTTCAGGAACGACATTGGGGTCTTCGACCCTTTCTTGACCTTCGGGGCTGGTCGTCGCGCGAGTGGTTGTTGGCGAGGTGAGACTAGCGTGTCCGCCTTTCTCTTGCTGGTCGGACTCAAGCTGGCGGCGCTCGAGGTGGGCGGCTGTGGCTCGCGCTTCGAAAGACGTTCGTCGACGGTTCGTTCGTCGGGGGCGCTCGCCCCCGACACCCCCGCTCGGGGATAGGGTGTCCCCAAGACCCCTCCAAGCCGGGCTGGTTCATGGGAACTAGCGGCTGGTCGGCGGCGGCGGGGCGAACGGTTCATGAGGTAGCCGCGGGTGCACTCCGACGGGGCTTCTCACCGGTGGTGGCGGCCACCACCGGGAGAGGGCGTTCGAGGAATGCATTGTCGTGTGAACGGAAGCGCACTGCTTCGCCTCGGCTCAGCTCGGAAGCCGAACAAGGCGGCGTCGGACGGTGAACGATCGGAGACGGGCGCGAAGCGTCGAGGGGAACCGAAGGTTCAGCGGTAGTTGCCGAAGTTGAGTTTCATGCCCCAGTCCTCTTCGCGGAGGGCGGCCATGGCGGTCTGGAGGTCGTCGCGTTTGGGGGCGGAGACGCGGACGGCGTCGTTCTGGATTTGGGATTGGACCTTCTTGATTTTGAGGTCCTTGATGAATTTGTTGATTTTGCGGCCGGTGTCGCTGTCGATGGCCTGGACGAGGGTGATGAGCTGGCGGCGGGTGTCACCGCCGGCGTCCTCGGGTTCGTCGCGGTTCATGTTTTCGACGGGGACTTTGCGGGCGACGAATTTGCTGACGAGGACGGTCCAGATCTGGTCGAGGTGGAATTGTTCCTGGGTGTGGATGTTGATGGTGCCGGCTTCTCGGTCGAAGTCGATGTCGGCTTTGACGCCTTTGAAGTCGTAGCGGTTTTGGAGTTCTCGGCGGGCCTGGTTGAGGGCGTTGTCGACTTCTTGGAGGTCGCAGCCGGTGGTGATGTCGAAGGATTCGGATTTGGCCATGGGTCCGGTCTTTCGCTTCCCGCTTAGTTTTTGCGGCCGTAGTGCGGGGGTGGCGTGTTGTGGTCTGAGGGGCGGTCCGCCGTGTCGCCTCGGCTCCGCCGGAGTTCCTCGAGGAGCTCTTGCTTCGTTGGGCTGCGAGGGGCGTCTGGCTCCGGCCGGGCGTCGGGGGGCATCGCTATCTGCTCGTCGTCGGCATCCACACTGCCATCGTGCCACCGTGCGCGCCTTTGAGCACGCCTAGCCTGACGGATCGCATGCAGGGGTGTCGGATACGGCGATCCGGAGCGCCACCGGGAAGCTGGTGGCCGCCAGCTGGTCGAAAGCGGTGCGCGCGGCCTCCGAGCTGCGCTCGAGGTCGCGCTGCGCGTCGACGCTGTTGACAAGTTCCTCTTCGCGGAACTCCCAGAGCAGGACGAACTCCCGCGTGATCTCGGCCGCAGCGCGGAACGCGACGACGGCCTCAGCCTGGAACTCCCGCGTGCCCTTCGCGGGAACCAGCACCTCCAAGGCGTCAGCGAGATCGTCGAGGGCCTCGGCTCTGCCTCGCCCTCCCGCGATGATGTCGTCCGGTTTCGTCGGATCATCGACCGGGGGGAGAGCTTCGAACTCCACCACAGACTCCTGAAGGAGCGTGCAGAACTCGTGGGCCCAATCGAGGTTCGTCTGGGTTTCGTCGCCATCACAAGCCGAGAGCATGAGGACACCCGCGACGACCATGACAACAGCCGAGCGCATCACTCGAATCCTCACCCAATCCTGACCGCCGTGGCCAGCGTATCAGCGGATCGTGGCCGCACCTCCGGAAGACAACCGTTAGCCGACCAAGACAGCTGATCCCACCGACGCTCTCGGTTGGGAGGCGCGAAGCGTTGTAGGCGCCCCGAAGGGGCCTTAGAACTGGGAGAGGAAGCGGAGGTCGTTTTGGTAGAAGTTGCGGATGTCGTCGACCTGGTAGAGGGGCATGGCGATGCGTTCGACGCCCATGCCGGCGGCGAAGCCGGTGTAGCGCTCGGGGTCGTAGCCGGCGGCGGCGATGATTTCGGGGTGGACCATGCCGGCGCCGAGGATTTCTAGCCACTGGCCTCGGAACTTGACGGCGAGTTCGACGCCGGGCTCGACGAAGGGGAAGTAGCTGTTGCGGAGCAGGACTTCGGTGTCGGAGCCGAAGACCTGGCGCGAGAACTCGTGGAGGGTGCCTTTGAGGTCGGCGAGGGAGATGCCTTCGTCGATGGCGAGGATTTCGACCTGTTGGAGCATCCATTCGTGGGTGGCGTCGGTGGCCTCGTAGCGGTAGCAGCGGCCGGGGACGGCGACGCGGATCGGCGGCTCGTGGGTTTCGAGGTGGCGGATCTGCATGGGGCTGGTGTGGGTGCGGAGGAGGGTCTGGCGCGCTCCCACTCGACCTTCTTGTTCCTGGATCCAGAAGGTGTCCCACATGTCTCGGGCGGGGTGGTCTTTGGGGATGCGGAGGCGGTCGAAGTTGTATTCGTCGAGCTCGACTTCGGGGCCTTCGATGACGGCGAATCCGAGGCGCTGCAGGATGTCGAGGATCTGGCGCATGGTCTGGGTGACGGGGTGGAGGCGGCCGATGCGGCGGGGGCGGCCGGGGAGGGTGACGTCGATGGGTTCGGCGCCGGCGAGGGCGGCGGCCTTGAGTTCGGCGCGGCGGGCGTCGAGGGCGGCCTCGAGGTCTTGCTTGAGGAGGTTGGCGGCCTGACCGACGGCTTTGCGCTCATCGGCCTCGAGGGTGCCGATGCCGCGGAGGATGCCGGTGAGGGCGCCGGAGCGGCCGAGGACGGTGGTGCGCCATGCCTCGAGGGTGGGTTCGTCCTCGGCGGTGGCGAGGGTGGCACGGGCGTCGCGTTCGACGGCGGCGAGGGCGTCGAGGCCGGTGGGGGTGGTGTCGGTGGTCATGGTCCTCGGAGTGTACGGAGGGCGGCGATCTAGCTGCCAGCCTTGGCCCTGATTCGCATCTTTTTGAGGTCGGAGGTCGCATCACGACGTACTGAACCAGGGACGCCAAGTCTTGAATCTCGGAGCGAGATGTTCATCTCGACGCAAATCATTCCCGGTCGCCGTGCTCGTACCCCGGCCATTTGAGCGGCGCTTCCGTCGATCCCTGCGCCGAACAGAAGCAGAAGCGCACGTGGCCCTAGATTAGGTATCGCTGGACCTCGGCCTCTACCTTTCGAGGAGTTCGCTTCGCCAGACGCGGAGCCTCTCGTGGAGTTCGGTGAACCGATCGAGCTCGGATGGTTCCGATGGCTGGACGAAGGACGAAAGCAGCGGACTGAGCGTTGTGATCTCCAGTGCGAGACTCATTTCGATCTGTCGGAGCGCGAGTCTCGAATCTGAACGGCCCCCGATCGTGGGCCACAGCACCCCGTCTTCATCTTTGCGAATGAGCCGATCGGCGTGGAGCGGCCCGAGGTGAGCTGCGACGTTCGCCGCCTCCGCCTCTTCGCGAAGCAGCTTGTCTAGGTCCGCCGCTTCGTCAACGTGCCCCGCATCTGAAAGGACCTGGACGAAATCGCGACGAGCCTCGCTGGCTTTGAGTTCCCCCCTCAACCAGCGCTCGGAATGCGAGTCACTAATTGCACAGACCGTGACCAAAGACGCTGCATCGTGGGCGGCGCGCGTGAGGTATTGAATTGTGTCGAACTCTCCGCGACACGTTGCGCCGACAGCCGCGGTGAAGACGTTAAACGCGTGACTACCAAGCAGCAGAACGCCCTGCTCGGCATCGCTCCAATCGTTCCCGATCGCCCGACTTAGGCGACCAAGGACATCGGCATGGAGGCCAGTTAGCGATCCAGCGATCGCCCAAGCGTCTCCGACCACGTCTTGATGGAACTGGACAATCTCCTGAAGGCCTCCGACCAATTGCCGCAGGATTGCCTCGCCGTCGTTCGACTCACCAGCGAGGTGGACGGTCGGCGGCGGCTCGCTCGGGTTCTCGGCTGTCATTGCTGCCTCAGCATTGGCAATCCTGGCTACCGACGTCACGCTATAGCTGCGATCTTAGGTTCTCAATGCATCCGCCAGTTCCACGAAGTCCCCGCCTCGATGTCGAGGGTGTGTCGCGTTCGCCGGGCTGCGGACGGTCGGGGCCCACTCGCGGGGGCGTTGGCGACGGCGGCCGCCGGCGTGGGTGGCGACCATCATGACTTCGTGGGGTTCGAGGCCGACGAGGCGGGCGGCGCCGAGGAGATCAGTCGTGATCAGGCTGCCGGCCCGGGACGAGCTTCCGCATATGACGTCGTTCGACCAAGCGCGCCCCCACGCTGAGCGCCAGACCAGCGACGACGAGGAGCCCGGCGATCACCGGTGAAAGAACCGAGTTAGCAGTCATGAGGCTCGCCAGGCCGGCAGCCATCAATACGACCGCCACCGTCTGAACCGTCGACCACATCAGGATCGCTCGAATGCCCCGTCCGAACGCGGGAGTTGAGACTTCTTCGTTCATCGATGAAGTGTCGACCACAGAACACGGGTCCCGAAGAGGGGTCTAGCCGCCCAGGGCTTCAGCCAACTCCACGAAGTCCTCCGCCTCGATGTCGAAGGCGTCGTCGTCGCGTTTGCCGGGCTGGGGGCGGTCGGGGCCCCACTCGAGGGGGCGGGGGACGTAGGCGGTGCGGAGGCCGTTGGCGGCGGCGGCGCGGAGGTCGCCGGCGTGCGTGGCGACCATCATGACTTCGTGGGGTTGGAGGCCGAGGAGGCGGGCGGCGCCGAGGTAGACCTCGGGGTCGGGTTTGAAGTGGCCGAAGAGTTCGGCGCTGAGGATGAGGTCCCAGGGGAGGCCGGCCTGCTTGGCCATGTTGTTGAGGAGGGCGACGTTGCCGTTGCTGAGGGTGGCGATGGTGTAGTTGGCCTTGAGTCTGGTTAAGCCCTCGACGGCGTCGGGCCAGGGGGTGAGGCGGTGCCAGGCGAGGTTGAGGTGGGTGCGCTGGGCCTCGGTGAGTGGGGCGAGGCCGTGGTTGGGGGCGAGGTCTTCGTCGAGGATGGCGCGGTGGAGGGTGTCGATGGGGGCCCAGGGGCGGGTGCCTTCTCTGACCTCGTTCATGACGCGGGGGTAGCCGGCGCGCCAGGCGTCTGCCACTGCTGGGGCGTCTATGTCCTCGATCCCCGCGCTGCGCGCGGCGGTTTCGACCTCGGCGATGACGGGGGTGCGCCAGTCGACGACGGTGCCGAAGACGTCGAAGGTGAGAGCTTTGACGGCGCTGAGGTCGGTGGTCATGGGGCTGACGATACGCCGT
>Ga0315338_1000319_pt1 | contig 134168 bp, 109 predicted proteins | sample ASW8metaG_FD_204518 | JGI IMG/M metagenome (GOLD analysis project Ga0315338, IMG submission 204518) | Ammonia-oxidizing marine archaeal communities from Monterey Bay, California, United States - ASW #8 | ecosystem: Environmental > Aquatic > Marine > Coastal | place: USA: California | collected... | reverse complement strand
AGCCAGCTGTGGCTGTGCCAACAACTGCTGCTGCAAGAAGAAGCGAAGCTGCTTCCTGAGCAAGTTGTTCAAGAAGAAGAACAAGTGCTGCTGCGAAGCGAGCTGTGGTTGCTGTGGCAATGACTGCTGCTGTGGCAACGGTTGCTGCGAAGCTGGTTGTGGCTGCTGTGGCGACGGCTGCTGTGGCGATGGTTGCTGCGGTGGTTGCTGTGACGGTGGCTCCAGTGCTCCAGCTGAAAGTGCTGAGCCTGAAGAAGCTTCCAGTGCTCAAGCTTCACCGATTCCACCCGCACCGGTTGCCAGCCCGAATGCTCGGATTGCCCAACCTCGCAAGGTGGTCAGCGCTAGCTTTGTTCGCTAAGCATTGGGTTCGCCTCGGCGGACCGAAATGATTCCCCCTCTGAGGACCTGTCTCGGGCTTTCGGGCTCGGGGCAGGTTCTTTTTTCATACGGCCATCTTGATCTGACACCGAGCGAACCCTGCCTCCGACAGCATACGTAGTTAGGAACGATATCCTCCTCCTCATCCAGCGAGAGAAGTTTCGTGCATTCTCACTACAACAGCCTACCGAACCGCGGGAAGATTTCCTGGGCAACTCTTACGGTGCTATTTAGCAGCGTGTTTCTTCTGGCTAGGATTTGCGCGGAAACAATATCCCCGGCGCCTCCAGCTTCCAAAGAACAACCTTTGGTGGATGCCGCTAGAAACACCCTCGCATGGACGTTTGCCAAACTCATTGAAGACGCCATTCCCGCCCATTACGACAAGCAGAAGGACTGGGGAAAGACAAAAGACATAACCGTCGGCATCCGCAACGAAGGCTTAAAACTCGTGCGACGTAAGAAGCCAGTGAAGCACGGGGTCTGGAAGCACTATCAGGTATGGCAGGTCAACCCCGAAGAGCATCTGAAGGTTCGGATTGAGAATCTGCGCACATTAGACGGGGGCCGGGTCGGCTTCACGTTGGTACTTTCTGCCAAGCTCGATCTCTGGGCCCGAGCGAAAGTCTACCAGTACGGTGTGCATCTGATTGCCCTAGAAGTGGAAGGCCAGACGGCTTTCGACCTCTCGCTCGACTGTGAAGTTGGTGCGCGGCTCAAGAAAAGCGACGATGTGACAAGCGTCGCTGTAGAACCACTTGTCGCCGAGGCGCGACTGTCGCTGCACGATTTCCGTCTGAATCGGGTTAGCAACGCCAAGGGATTTCTGGTCAGAGAAATTGGCGAAGAAGTGCAGAATCTCGTTGAGCGTGAGCTACAGGGACCGAAGCTCACGGCGAAGCTAAATCGTGCGATCGACAAAAAGCGAGACCGGCTTAAGTACGACTTGCCCGGTTTTGTAAACTCATCCTGGTGGCCGTTGGCCGATCTGCCCGACGTCGAACGAGCCTTGAAAGCAGAGCAGACGCAAGTTCGCTAACTTGCTTTGGGCCGCTTGGCCTTCAAGAAATGTTCATCCGGCATAAGCATTGTCATTACGCGCAGGCCAAACTTATCACCGACTTTTATTGCCTCGCCTTCAGCGACCGCTTGATCGCCCACGTGTAGCTGGAGCAGTTCGTCGCATGCTTTGTCGAATTTAATAATTGTGCCGCTAGCCAGCTCGACGACGTCTTTGAGACTTTCTTTTCGCGAAGCCAATACCACGCGCACAGGAACATCAATTTTCAACAAGCTACGCGAGTAAGCCGGCAGACTCGAGAAATCAAGCGGCTCGCTTGGCACAGGCTTCGTCTCCGCCGCCGATTCAGCGGTAGAGGTTTCCTCTTCAGCCTCAGCTGCGGGGAACAAGGCATCAGGTTCTGCCAAAGGCCACACGAGACTCAGCTGGGCTGAATTTTCACCTGCGTTAATTTCCAGTGGCACCAGCGCCGCACCGTCGGATACCTTTGCGGCCGACACAGCTTCACTCAGCTGAACAACGTGAGCTGCACGGAATTCTTCTGACATGAGCGTCTCAGGAACCAGCAGCATGCTGAGTTCCTGAGCGAGTGTGCTCAGCTTACTCTCGCCGGTCGGATCCGGCTCAGTGATCCATTCGGGCAGCATGCCGCCCGATGCTGGCAAGAAAGCCGCAAGGCCTTCTTCCCCAAACTTCAATAACACAGCCAGCCCTGGTCCGTCGAACCCCTCAGGGGCCGATTCGGCCGAGTAGCTGCCCGCCTCGCCGACCGACACGGTAAACTCGCCATCGAGAGCCCGCCCGAGCGCATCGGCGGCCTCTTCGGCACCGGCCTGGCAGGCGGCAACTACGTCCGCGGCAATTTCCGGAGTAATATCGCTCATGGGAACGGGCAAGAAATTAGTGGAGGTTTACAGCAGCCATGATCAGACAGCGTGCCGGCGCAGGCCAACACAAACAGCTGTGATTGATATCGGCGTGGGCGACCGTCAAACTTTCCCCAGATCGTCAGGTCGCGGGGTCGTGCTGTCTTTCCGACCCAAAACCGCATATAATCTTAGGCACCGCCGCTAGCAATCTGCCCCAATCGACCCAGTGTCAAGCTATGACGACCGCCGTCGCGCAACCTCAATTCGAACTGCCCCATTACAAATCGCTGGAAAACGATGTGCTGGCGTCTCGCATTCAGAATGTGCGTGCCTCGCTGGGCTCGCGGCTGATGATCCTTGGGCACCATTACCAACAGGACGAAGTGATCGCCCTGGCCGACTTGCGGGGTGATAGCTATCAGCTGAGCCAGATGGCAGCCGATAGCACCGAGTGCCGGCACATAGCGTTCTGTGGCGTGCACTTCATGGCGGAAACCGCCGACATCCTGGCCAATCGCCCAGAAAAGCTTGCCGAGCGAAATGGCGAACGAGTTCGCGTTGTCCTGCCCGACCTGGCCGCCGGCTGCTCGATGGCCGATATGGCTGCGATCGAACAGATCGAAGATGCCTGGGACCAACTGGCCGAAGTGATCGACACTGACGACATCACGCCGGTTACTTACATCAACTCGGCTGCAAGTCTCAAAGCGTTCGTTGGTCGTCACGGCGGCATCGTTTGCACCTCGAGCAACGCCAAAGCGGCGCTCGAGTGGGCGTTTGCACGCACTAGTCGCGTAATGTTCTTTCCCGACCAACACTTGGGTCGCAACACAGCACTGGGGATGGGGATAACAGAGCATGAGATGCCAGTCTGGGATCCGTTTGCTGACCTGGGCGGCAACAACGACGCGTCGCTCGCCAACAGCAAAGTGATTCTCTGGAAGGGCCACTGCAGTGTGCATCAGATGTTCAAGGTCGAGCACGTAGCGATGTTCCGCGAGCAGCACCCGGGCATCAAAATACTCGTGCATCCCGAGTGCCCACGCGAAGTGTTCGAGCTGGCCGACGAGAGCGGCTCTACGGGAAAAATCATTAAGACGGTCGAAGCCGCACCGCCCGGCTCGAAATGGGCCATCGGTACAGAATTGCACTTGGTCAATCGACTAAAACAAGAGCACCCCGAGCAAGAAATTCATTTCCTCTCGCCGGTGGTTTGCATGTGCGCTACGATGTATCGCATCGATTTGGCGCATCTCTGTTGGAGCCTGGAGAATCTTGTCGCAGGCACTCCGGTCAACACGATCGAGGTCGACGAAGAAACGGCTCGTTGGTCGCTTGTGGCGTTGGAGCGGATGCTTGAGGTGCGGTAGTTTGGCAGTAGCAACACGGCGGTTAAACTTTGTGCAAGCGAGTTTTTTTCACTAAAGCTGGAAGAAGCACCATCGCCAAGAAGAAAAGCAGCCCCCAAACTTTACCGTAATCGATTCTTGGCCTCGCGTAACGTTCAAGTTCCGATCTTGAGAACTCATCTTGACGATCCGTTAGAATGGCTTTCGCGAGTTTTTCTGGAAGAGGAGTATACAGCGATTTAACACTTCCATCTGCCATTGCAATGTTCCTACAGATTGTAGGTTTGTAGAAAAAGCTCTTCCACGGATAGAATTCATTCACGCGATGCCCGTCAGGTTTGCCCCAGTCTGGGACAGAAGTCAATAATTCAAGTGCTTCCTGCATCGTAAGATCGTACGGCTCAAACCAGTGACTTCGCCGGGGATTTGCTTCAATAAGCATCAGTGTGTCACTCTCGAAGTCGGACTGCATGTCGCGATATGAACTTGATTCATCCATCCAGTAGGTTTCTTCACCGACAACGGCAAAATAAGTAGATTGTTTCCCACCGAACAAACTTTTCCCCCGCGCAAGACAGCGGATATCGTACGGTTCATCAGCAACCAATCTGGGAGTAATCGCACCTTTCCACTCTTCATTGAGGCCATGTCTTTTGACGGTGTTCGCATGACCAAGGTCAGGCAACAGAAGTATCCGCCACGATAATTCATTTCCAGATGTAGCCAGGAAGTCTCTTGGCAGTGTTCTATGGCGTCGTCGGTAAAGTTTGACTGCGAAAGCTACGTCTTGTATTTGTTTGAGACACCTATCTCTCCTATGTAAAGAGCCGAAATAACTGGTGGGAGGCAGTGAAAACCCAAGTACCATGCCAAGAATGCTGGAGATAAGCAGTAGTTCGAAGACGGTGATTCGTTTCTGTTTCTTAATTGACCGCACTGCGTAGAGAGCTAGCACAGAACAAGAGATGAATAGTCCAATCCATCGAAACAAGGTCGTTGCCGAGGTGAGTAGTGCGAACGCCCACAAGATGGTCCAAAGGCGGAATCTCATGCCTTCAGTCTAGCATAGGACCGCAAGCTCGCGATTATTCGCGTCAGCTCGCGTCTTTCTCGCGGCAGTAGGCGATCTTCTCCGCGACACTCATCGACGTTCGATCGATCTTCACAACGCCGTCGGTGGACGACTCAGCCGCCGGTTCTGCCGCTGCTGGTTCGGGTTCCGCGGGTGGAGCTTCTTCGACAGGCTCAGCCTCAGCGGGAGCGCCTCCAGATTTTTCAGCGCGTGCTGCGGCGAGCATGTCGGCGACCGACATCTTCGCGCGATCGACCTTCGCCGGTTTGTCGGCTGCGGGCGCTTCCTGCTTCGCTGGAGCTGGTTTGGCGGCCGCGGTCTTTCCAGCTGCGCCCTGGGCGCGGGCCATTTCCAGAGGCGAGAGTTTCTTCTCGCCTTGTGCAGCGGGTTTGGCCGTGTCTGTTCCGCCCTTGCCTACTGCTCCTTGTGCACGAGCCATTTCTAAAGGCGAAAGTTTCTTCTCTCCCGCCGCCGCTGGTTTCTTAGCAGCAGGCTTCTTCGCGGCCGGTTTCTTGGCGGCGGGGGCTTTTTCCTTGGGCGCCGGCTTATCGACGACCTTCAAGTAATCGAGATCGATATCGAACCAACCGATATTGAGATGGTAGTCGATGAACTCGACCAGCGCCCGGCCGTTCATGTTGACGGTTCTCACCTGGCCCACATGATCACGGAACCGCGCCAGCTCGGGCTGGCTGGCGTCGGCCACGACGTACTTGTCGGTGTAATCCTGTTTGATTTTTTCAATCTGTTCCGAGACCATCACCCTGATATTCTCCAGCAAATGTCGCGGTGAGCCGCGAGTGTCCTAAGCGATCTTACCCACTAAATGAACCTTGGATTGTGCCGCAAATCGGCCGCCATGGCAATGACTCCCGCAGTGCTGCACGGCAGGGAATTCCTTGCGATTCGAAGGCCAATAGTCAATAATCGCCCTCAATTACTTCAGCTCTCGGGGCATCTAGCCGTGGGAGCACTAATCACCCTCAGCAGAGGACCGTATCTGTGAATGTTTGCGAGATTGTTAACCACCGGCAGGTCTGCTTGGCTCGGCGGGTGTGTTTAGGCGTGGCATTGTTAATATCGAGCCTGCAACAGCCAAGCGAGGCCCAGCGGATTGAGTACCTGCCTGGCGTCGAATGGCCCGAGCCGCCAATTGTTACGCCCGGCCGCGTGAACAGCGACCCCCCCTCGGACGCGATCGTGCTGTTTGATGGCCATGATCTTTCCGCCTGGGAGAATGGCGAAAAGTGGAAGGTCGAGGATGGCGTTGCGATTGTGGGCGAAGGGGTGATCACGAGCAAGCAAGCTTTTGGCGACTGCCAACTGCACGTCGAATGGTCGACCCCGGTACCGGCGACGGGTGATGGACAAGGTCGAGGAAACAGCGGCATCTATCTGATGTCGACTTACGAAATGCAGGTACTCGACTCCTACGACAACAAAACCTATTTCGAGGGACAGGCCGGCGCGATCTATAAACAGACACCGCCCATGGTGAACGCAATGCGCCCGCCGGGCGAATGGAATACGTACGACATCGTGTTCACCGCGCCACGATTCGAAGCCGACGGCTCTTTAGAAACGCCGGCATTTATCACGGCGTTGCACAACGGAGTGTTAATTCTAAATCACTTCGAGATTAAGGGAGACACACCCTGGCATCGCCCACCGCAGTACAATGCTCACGCTGAAAAGCTACCGATCTTGATCCAAGATCACGGCAACCCGGTCCGCTTTCGCAACATCTGGGTGCGCGAGATTGAGCCGATTGTCGGTAAACAAGCGCACGAGCCCAAATTCCACAATCACGATACGGGCGAATACCGACCGGTTGACGAATAAGATATCGAAAGCAGTCCGGCGAGCGCGTGAACCTCGTTTGAAAAAGACTTACATTGCCTGCACACCGTAACACCACTGCACTGTTGCAGGGAGCTCATCTGGTAAATCGTGTTGAGAAAATAGTCGCAGATTTGTAGCGTCAGTATGCACGATTGAGCACGCAGGTTGCGGATCGAGCAATAGAGCATGCCTTCTCGGATTTCTAACGAGCAGCTTGAGGTCTGGAGTGCCACTATCCGTGGCAGTGCCCAAGTCTCCAGAAAGATAACTATCAAAATTCTCTGCCTTGTGATACTCGCTGCCAATCTGTTGAGTTGACTCTCGAAGTCGGCAAGCAACATCAAACGAAAGGTACTGAAAGGCTACGCGTCTATCCGATTGCACAACCGGGGCATTCAGGCCGTAACGCTGGTCGAGCGTGCCCACTAGTTCGGTGGCTTCCTCTTCCAGAAAACGAGCCTCGCCGACCTGCACACACATCGACCAGTGGCCGATCCCTGTTGCGCCCGTCAAAAAGAGCGTCTGCCCCTGTTGGTGGAATTCTTGGAAGCAGGGTATTTGTGGGTGCTCTTCAAGTTCGCAGCCTTCGTAGGACTTTAATACAGAAATCCTCTCTTCATCGTGAATGAGAAGAATTTCGTGTTCGAATCGATCCCCCAAATTGCGAAACTCGACGCGCAAACCTCTACTCGGTCCGATGAGCACTTCTAATGCGCCAGTACACTCCTGAGAACTCAATCCGCCGTCTCCTCGACCGGTTGCCCGGCGCGCCACCGCAAAGTTGAATCCAAGAACCCTTGAATGTCGCCATCGAGCACCGCGTTGAAGTTGCCCATTTGAAACTTCGTGCGAGAATCTTTAACACGTTGGTCAGGATGCAGAAAGTAGTTGCGAATCTGCGAACCAAAACCAGTCTTGGCCTGTTGTTGATACTTGGCGGCCTCTTCAGCTTCGCGCTGTTCCTCTTCTAAACGGGCTAGACGAGCGCGTAACATTTTCCAAGCTGTGGCGCGATTCTTATGTTGGCTTCGCTCGTTCTGGCACTGCACGACGATGCCGCTCGGGCCATGCGTCAGTCGGATGGCGCTATCGGTCTTGTTCACATGTTGTCCACCAGCACCGCTGGCTCGATAGGTATCGACGCGTACGTCAGACTCATTAATGTTTACGTCAACCGCGTCGGAGATCTCTGGCGAGACATCCACCGCGGCGAAACTGGTTTGCCGCTTGCCTTCCGAATTGAACGGACTGATCCGCACCAGTCGATGCATGCCGGTTTCGCCACGCAGATAGCCGTAGGCCATTGGGCCGCGCAGGGCGATTGTGGCGTTGTTAATCCCAGCTTCTTCGTTGTCCTGGCGATCGATCAGCTCGACGGCAAAGTCGTTTTTCTGAGCCCACTGGATGTACATCCGGAGCAGCATTTCTGCCCAATCGTTGGCATCGGTGCCGCCGTCGCGGGCGTTGATCGTGAGAATTGCCCCCGAAGCATCGTGTTTTCCGTTCAACAGCGCCTGCAGTTTGAGCCCCTCGACCACCCCCTCAAGCCGCGCGACCTCGGCAGGAACCTCGGCGGCAAACGACTCGTCCTCACTCGCCATTTCGATCATTGCGGTCAGGTCATCGCTCGCGGCCAGGGCCTCCTGCAGCGGCTTGACGATGCTTACCAGCGATTTACGTTCCGTGACGGCAGCTTGGGCCGCCTGCTGGTCGTCCCAAAAGTCGGCTGCGGCCATTTTCGCGTCGAGCTCGGTAACCCGTGCTTCTTTGCTCGTGCAGTCAAAGAGAGTCCCGCATCTGGAGAATCGAGGTGCGGATTGCCTCGGCGCGATCAATCCATTCTCGTTCCAATGCCATGTTGGGACTCCTAGCAGACCTTAAAAGGGGACGATGAAGTGTTGAATTATATGCCATCGACGCGCAGCCTACGAGGCCTGCTTGCCTGTTGGGCGCCCCAGTTCTAGACTCGACAGGATGGCACGCGTGGTTTTAGCAATGTCGGGTGGGGTGGATTCCAGCGTCGCGGCTCACTTACTCTGCGAGGCGGGATACGACGTAGTAGGGGTATTTATGCGCCACGGGCATCAGTCGCCTGTGGTGTGCTCTACGAGTGGCAGCCAACTGCCTGTCGTTAATCGGTTGGATCACAAACAGGGTTGTTGCACTGCGGCGGATGCGGAAGATGCGAGACGGGTGGCCGACCGGCTTGAGATTCCGTTCTACGCGCTAGACCTCAATGAGGAATTCGCCCGGATCATCGATTACTTTGCCGACGAATACACGGCAGGACGAACTCCGAATCCTTGTGTGCAGTGTAACAACTGGATTAAGTTCGGCAAGCTGTTCGACTATGCCGATAGCGTAGGGGCGGAGTTTGTCGCCACAGGCCACTATGCGCGTCTGCAATGCGATGAGACAGACGAGCCAGCCCTACTGCGTGGTTGCGATGCAGGCAAGGATCAGTCGTATGTGCTTTTCGGCATCGGGCGCCAGCTGCTGCAACGCATGTTGCTGCCTGTTGGCGGTTTCGAGAAGGCAGAGATACGCCGTCGTGCTGCCGCGCTTGGTTTGAATGTTGCCGAGAAAAAAGACAGCCAGGAGATCTGCTTCGTAACCAGCGGACGGTACGATCAATTCATCCGGTCGCACCGACCCGGGACCGATACAGCCGGCGAACTTGTGACGACCGACGGGACGGTCGTCGGCCAGCACGACGGCATTGAGGGATTCACGGTTGGGCAGCGAAAAGGTCTCGGTGTTGCGCTGGGCGAGCCGAAATTTGTGGTGCGGATCGAGCCCGAGACGCGGCGCGTCGTGCTGGGTGATCGAGAGGAACTGGCCCACGATCGACTGACTGCAACGGGAACCAACTGGCTAGTCGACAAAGCCGACGTGCCCCGACACTGCAGCGTGCAGATTCGATACAACTCGGCTGCTGCTGATGCAACTGTCGAATTGCTGCCAGAAGACCGACTGAGCGTCGTCTTCGATCAGCCGCAATTTGGCATCACGCCCGGCCAGGCCGTGGTCTGCTACGAAGGCGATCGCACTCTCGGCGGCGGGTGGATTGAGTAGGCTCGATTTCTGCGTTCTTACGGTTGGTAGTTGAGATACGGATTGCTTTCGTCTACGGCTTGCGACGCTGCGAAATCTCGCGCTGCGGGTACTACAATTAGCGCAAGTACAATAACGCAGACCGCGATGCGGACCACCGCGTGGACGCGCGGCGATAAACGTTGCGGGGGCGAGATCCAGCCAACCGCCACTACCAATGCCAACAGCAGCAGGCCGGCAGAATAGTTTGGCAATTCTGGGTCGAGTAGAAATCGAGCGATTACCAGTACGCCGCCGAAGGCCGCCAGCAGCGGTCCGGCAGCGGACTCGGGACCACTTTCTAGCCGTAGAGCCGACGCAACTATGCCACAGCCGACTAACGTTGCAGTGAGCACACCCATCAATTGGCCGGTAGTGAGCGAGCCCGAGAGGGCTATTGTGGCAGTGGCTCCAAGAGTAACGAACGTAGCAAGCGAAGATCGCAAACGAGGTAATGTCTTCTCGGGCATGTATCGCAAGGAAGTCCATACGATGGCCAATAGAGCCCCGACGACGCCCAACCAGGCAGCGGTCTCTTGGGTCGACCAGGCGCTCGTGTTGAAGTCGAGGTTCTGATCTGAACTTGGCAAGTAAACGCTTCCCGCCAACAACCGCCAGGGTAGCCAGAAGCACCAGCCTACGCGTAGCAACCAAGCGAGCGCGGCGCCTTTTTTGCCCGCCAGAGCAATTGCTTCGATAGCGACCGCCCACACAACCGCTGCCGGCAGCCAATCGCGCGCCTCGTGTGGACTGAAGCTCTTAGTTACCGCCGTTACAAACCCAACGCCTTGGACGTCGAGTCCCCAGTGGCCCGCCAGATAGCCTGCGCTCAACCCAACCAGCCAGGCAACATTTGCACGTTGACTGAGCTTCCACCCAGCAAGCATCACTGCGGCGGCAACAGCGGCCGGCAGCACGCCTCCATAGAGTATCCCGTTGAGATCGATCATGGCGTCCGTGTCCAGTTAGGCCTCGGGCCTCGCTATGGAGCAGCCGCGGGATCGCCTTGGCGCAATCCCTCAAAGCTGACCGTAACAGCCACTTCGTCGCCGATCATGGGCATCATGTTGGTCATACCGTAGTCGCTGCGTTTGAGAGAGGTTTCGCAGTGGAATCCAGTGCGGTAGTTACCCTTGGGACCGTTGCCTTCGCCCATTTTTTGTAGTGGAAGTGTCACCTCCTTGGTAACACCGTGAATCGTTAAATCTCCTGTGACGTTATAGACCGGGCCTTTTGGAGTTTGTTTCACTGCGATGGATTTACTTTGAAAGTTAATAACAGGAAATTGCTTTACGTTGAAAAAGTCGGGGCCTTTGAGATGACCGTCGCGACCTTCGTCATTGGTGTCGATACTTGCCACATCAATCGAAAGCTGAATGTTCGAGGCAGCAGGATTCTCGCGATCCAGCATGTACGCACCCTTCATTTTGTTGAATCGACCATAAGTATAGCTAAAGCCCATATGACTCACGCCGAAGATAATTGACGTATGGGAAGGATCGATGACATAATTTTCAGCAGCAAGAATGGGTTGGCCTACGAGCAAGCAGCTGGCGGCTGCAACTAGGGTAGCTCTTAAACTTGCGTTCATCGTGGAAGACTCCTTTCGGGAGAGGTCGCGTATCAGGGAGGTACTACGGATCGGCCAGCCTAGGGCGGCAGCCGAATAGGTTCAGTGAAATCCTGCACTATCCTCACGATTCGGGGCGTTCCTGGCAACCGTATCCAAATTCTCGCCGGGAAAGCTGGTGTAAATCGGGTGGATTGTCTGGGTGACAGCAGCGTGGAATATGGTCTATCATGGCTTACGCCTCGTGAGATAGCTTGGGGCATAGTATGCTAGCGGAAGTTGTCGTCGACGAATCATCATGGAGTTAACGAGTCATGTTTACTCAGGCCATGCTCTCATCTGCCAGTCCGAGCTTCTCGCCGCCGCTGTTGCCAACTCTGTTGGCGGAGCTAGGTGGCCAGGATGTATTATTGCTTGGCCTGGGTGCGATACTCGTGCTGGTCGGGATTCTGTTCTTAGTATTCTTCGCGAAGTATTTTACTTTGTGGTTGCAGGCCTACATGTCAAACGCCCACGTTGGGCCATTGAATTTGATCTGGATGGGCCTACGGCAGGTGAATCCTGGCGTGATCGTCGAGGGTAAGATTATGGCCATGCAGGCTGGAGTCGGAAATGACCCCAGTACGGGCATCACTACCCAACGACTTGAAGCGCACTACTTGGCAGGCGGCGACGTTCCGCGAGTGATTAACGCGATTATTGCCGCGCAGCGGGCCGACATTGATCTTGAGTTCGATCAGGCCGCCGCGATCGATCTGGCCGGCCGCGATGTGTTGGACGCAGTGCGCACCAGCGTACATCCCAAAGTAATCGACTGCCCCGATCCACAAAAATCGCCGAAGAGCACGCTCAGTGCCGTAGCCAAGAATGGTGTCGAACTGAAAATACGCGCGCGGGTCACCGTGCGCACGAGCCTGTCGCAATTAATCGGCGGAGCGACCGAGGACACAATCATCGCTCGGGTCGGCGAAGGAATCATTACGTCAATTGGCTCAGCGGCAGACCACCTGGAGGTGATGGAAAACCCCGACCGCATCTCCAAAGCTGTGCTTGCGCGCGGCTTGGATGCTCACACCGCGTTCGAAATCGTGTCGATCGACATTGCTGATATCGACATCGGCGAAAACATCGGCGCCCGACTGCAAGCCGATCAGGCTGAAGCGGATACTCGCAAGGCCCAGGCACTTGCTGAGCGGCGTCGGGCTAACGCGATTGCCCATGAGCAGGAGATGAAAGCCAAAGTCGCCGAGAATCGGGCCGCCGTGCTATTGGCTCAAGCCGAAGTTCCCAAGGCGATGGCCCAGGCGTTTCGCGAAGGCAATCTCGAGACAGCCTCTCGCAATGGTGCTTAATCCCCGCGATTGCGTTCGGACCTAGAGCGAGCTGTCCCCTGGAGCGGTGCCCAGAGCGTATTCGAACCAGAGCTTCTCGTGGACGGTTTCGAGCTCGGTCTGCAACTGCCAGCGACCCTTCAAGTAAGCTAGATCGTAAGTCTTTCGGTCGCTCGCCTGTTGATTCTCGATTGTCACATCGGGCATTCGTTGCATGCGAGGTTCGGCAGCGATCTCGTCCATCTGCTCCATAAATTTTTCTGCGAGGGGATCCTCGACTTCCGATTGACTTTCGAGTTTTCTTCGGTTTTTCTCGCGTTTCAACTTTTCCTTGCGTTTCTTTTCTTTCTCAGAGGCCCGTGAAGTTTGATCGTGGACATAGGCTGTGTTCGACTCGATGGTTATGCTTGCCGCATAATGTGCTCGTTCATCGTCCGGGGCAAAGAGTTCGTGAGTGATCTTAGGCCTACCGACTCGTAGGCCTGCCCGCTGGGAAGGGCGAAAGTCCAACACCGCCCGCTGAAGTCGCTGCATGAGCCAGTCGAATTGACCGGTTGGTGAACTTCTTTGAGTGGACACGGACGGAACGATTGGCTGAGTTTTTTCGCAACCCGCCAAGATCATGACGACAACTACCAAAAAGTAGGTTCTACACATCGAGAGGTAATGATCCGAACTAAGCGAGTCTTCCATACAATGATGCATCTATAGTAAGCGGGTGCCTGCTAAGCGACTGCCGCAATCTGTCCAGAGTTTGGAGGAATAGATCCAAATATGTCGTCCTCTTCTTCTGAGGGCTCGGTGTCTTTTTCATCGCTCTCCGGTTCGCCGAAAGGGTCCTCTTCTGCAGTTTCTGAATCATCAGCTTCCTCAGTGGGCTCGCCGAAAGGGTCCTCTTCTGCAGCTTCTGAATCATCAGCATCCTCAGCGGGCTCGCCGAAGGGGTCCTCTTCCTCAGCTTCTGTATCATCAGCATCCTCAGCGGGCTCGCCAAAGGGGTCCTCTTCTGGAGCTGTCTCCTTGCTCTCTGGTTCTCCGAAAGGGTCATCCTCCGCTACGGGTGTTGGGTCGGACTCTTCGGCAGGATCGGCAAACGGGTCGTCCTCCGAGCCCGATTCTTTATCCTTGTTTTCGCTCGAAGGCTCACTGAAAATATCTCCATCCTCGCTCGCTGAGTCAGACTGATCAGTAGCTTCTCCAAAAGGATCTTCATCGGCAGACGAAGAATCAGGTTCTTCCGTAAATCCGCCAAAAGGGTCATCTTCTTCGGAAGCTGACTCTGTTTGGGTTTCTTTAGGTTCCGGCTCAGCGAAGAGGTCGTCTTCCTTTGACTCGGGAGCTGCTTGGTCAGCAGGTTCGCCAAATGGATCGCTGTTATCAGTCGATTCTGAGCTAGGCTTAGGCTCCTCGACAGGATCGGCCTTGGAGGGTTCCGGCTTGGGATCGCCGAAAATGTCGTCTGAGAGATCGCCAACAGGAGCGGTGTCAGGCTTAGACTTCGGTTGAGGATCAGCAGCCGGCTTCTCAGGAGCAGTCGTCGGCGAAGTTGCTGGAACTGGACTCGCGGCGGGAGAAGTAGACTGATCTGGCAATTTGAGTGTCGGTTCGATCAGCTGTTCCAAAGGCACAGATACCTCTCGTCGGAGAACTACCGGTTCGCGCTTTTCTAAGTGCTCGTACCGCTGGCGAGTCTGGTGACGGCGGTCCTGTAGGCGGTCCATACGGGCCTGCTGTCGAAAGCTTTCCAACAGCCGTCGGTTCGAACCTTGCACGCGCTCCAGCGCCTTGCCAATCGCCTGTCGATTGCCAGGATTACTGGCCTCGTAGGCCGCGCCAGTTCGCATGTCATCTTCCGCCTCGTGCTGACGACCATTTCTCATGCGAGTCATCGCTCGATAGTAATAGACACGTGGATCAGCCGTTCCTGCCTGAATAACCTGCGTAAAATAGTCGTCAGCAAGGCTTGTCTGATTACTGAAGAACGCATGAACGCCACGACCATAGGTGGCTGCTAACTCAGTTGAGTTTTGAGCTTGGACTTTTTCGTAGGTAAACAAACAGGCCGCCGCCAAGGCGAAAAAAGTCGCTCTCCGAACGAAGTTTCGAATAAGATTATTGCTAAGACTGTTCATGCGAGTGACTCCGCCAGTTGTAGAGGAACGAAACTTGGTTCTGCGCCGCGCTGATAAAAAAACAGAGTGGATCAAAGTCTGGTGCTGTTAAGTGTGAGTGGAAACTCTGGGCTCTATGAGTAGAAGCAGACCTCCTGATGAGCATCTAAACTACGGGCTCAAATTTTCGATTAATTGTTTGGTTTCCTGGTAACCAGATTGCTCAATGAGTGGCAGGGATTCCTCTTCGATTTCCATCTCATTCGCCATAGACCAAGCTTCGAGCGCCTCCCCCTCATTACCAGCCAAGGCCTGTGCTTTGGCCATGTGATAGTACTTAACTGCAGTTGGGTCGAGAGAGAGAGCGAGCGTCATGTCCTCTACAGCCAGATCATACTCTTTTCGTGCTATTCGGATCACGGCTCGAGTGTCGAGCACGTCTGCTAATGGCCCCAATATTTCGATTGCCTTCTCGATCAGTTCCTGAGCTCTATCCAGCTGTTGATTTCTCAACGCGAACAAGTAAGCCAAGTTATTCGAAGCGGCTGCTCGCGCTTTTGGAGGCAGATCGTCCCTGCTAACGATGTCCTCATAAGCGGCGATGGCCTCGTCGTATTTTTCCATCACCTCATACATTTCCGCTCTAAGTGCCAGACGCCTGGCCAGATCGGGCTCCTCTTTCCAAACTGAAAGGACTAGATCGGAGACGGGCTGGTCAAATCGATCGCCAAATTCTGAGCGTCTTTGTCGGATCATCTGGACGGCCAGTTGCGCGACCGCGTCGGGATTGTCTTTGACAAGTTGTTGCATGATAGGTATCGCTTTGTCGGCATCGCCATGCAAAGCGAATACCGTCAGAAGATCGAACAGGCCTTCCGAGGTCCTTTGGAAGTAAAGAGTTAAAAGCTGTTCGGCCAGCTCATATTCTTCGTAATTCACGGCTACCGCACCGATTCCTTGAACCATTTTCAATTGCTCTTCATCCAGAGGAGTCGAAGGACCAAGATTTGCCGGCAGCATCGATTGCAGCAGCCTCCTGACCGCAGCTTGGTCACCTCGCTCGTACGCCAGACGCGTACGCAGATTGAATACCTGAGCACTGTTCGATCCGAGATCCTCGAAGCGCCTCAGTCGTTGTGCGGCAGTATTGTATTCGCCGCGGCCAATTAGAAGTTCGATGTAGGTTGACCAAACCTCAGGGTCCGGACCAAACCGACTCAAGGCGTCCAACATCAGTGGCTTGCCTTTCTTCCAGTTATTGGTTCTGGCATAGAGCCTCGCCAGCAATAGGAGCTGCTTTTTATCGAGCAGACCTTTCTGGTTCAGACCGCTCAGCAGATCGATGGCCGCCAGCACTGAAATTGGGTCGGCACGGCTGGAAAGAATCTCAGAATAAAGAGCTCGATATTCTCGAGGCACTTTGCCATCAGCCGAACCCTGTTCCAATAATTGCTGAGCATTGAGCGAGTTCTGATAGCTCCCGGATCCTGCCAAAATCCGTGCAGCTTGTTCGCGGGCCCATAGTACGACGGGATTGTCGAACTTCAGTTCACCTTCGTTTGCGGTGCGTAGAATGCGATTGATGTAGGGAAACGCCTTCTGGATGGCAATACTTGCATTGCGTTTGTCGCTCCTAGACCAATTCAGATAAAATTCTGCCAGCTGTCGTGCTGCAGCTGGATTATCGAGTTGATTCTTGTGTTGATCTAAGTAGATTCCTTCCGCAGCATTCCAGCGACCTTGAACCTCGAAAAACTTCGCCTGCAGTGTTGGTAAAAACTCTGGATCGAGTGCCAACTGAGCATCTCGTAGGGAAGCTTCCATATTCAAGAAGTCTTTGCGTCGGGCATGAGTCGCCACTAACTTCGTCCAGAAATTGTGATTCGTGGGCATCAGTTCACATGCCTGGCGAAAGGCAGACGCGGCCACATCCAGGTTATTGGTGCGCTCGGCGATTCCGCCGAGCCAGGCTTGAGTTGCGGCGTCCTCTGGATTTCGATCAGCCTCTGCCTGAGCGCTTTCGAACGCGGCAGACAAGTCTCCACTAGCGAGTAAAATTTCCGCTTCAACCTTCCCCAGCAGGCGACCTCGCACAGCCTCGGGTATCAGTTGCATCTTTTCATATGCCTGCTGAATGTCGCCTCGTTGTGCGAGCAACCTTACCAAGAGCCCCACAGCATGTGCGTTAGGCCGACCATACTTCAATGCATCGTTCAAATGTTGAAGTGCGAGATTCAGGTCTTCTTGCAGGGCCAGTAAAACCTGCCCATAGAGGACGTGCAATTCATGCCATTCAGGTCGTTTTTCAAGGGCGTCGTCCAACATTCCGCGTACTTCGAGCAATTCGATTCGGCTTGCCTCATCATTTGGTTTATAGCCAATGAGCCGACGCTTTACTTCGCTCAAGACGTAATTGCTGTCTTCTTTACTACCGACTAGTTCCAGAATCTGTTCTTGTGCTTTGCGCATCGCTTCGTCGTCGCGCCGCTGAAAGGCGATCTCGAACAGCTGATTTCGAAGGGGCAGATTGCTAGGATCTAATTTCGCAGCTTGACTCAAGTATTGAACGGCCTCGTCTATTTCATTGAATTGCAGGAACTTAAGTCCAAGAGTTGCAGCCAATCGCATTTTATCCTGATCTGACCAGTCTTCGGATCCATCGGTGAGCGCTTGCAACTGTTGCAGAAGATCGTCGTCACCAATGGCGACTAATGTGTCGACCATCAGACTTCGCGAGGTTATCGTGACGCCAAAATCCTGTTCGATCTTTTTCAGTAATTTTAGCGCCTTTAAAGGGCCGGACGGAGGTTCTAGTAACATCAATTTCACAGCAGCGTAGCGCACGCCGACATTGGTTGGATCTAGTTTGGCAGCCTGCCTAATCATATCCTTTGCTTCAGCGAGCATCTCCCGCTGCGTGAAAACCTCGGCTCGCAAGAGCTTCACTTGAACCTCTGTCAGGTCACGATTTTCCACCAGATCGTTAATGAAGTCTTCGATCTCTTGCCAGTCTTGTTCTTCTTCTGGTTTCTCCTTCATCTTCTGGATGATCGAATTAAGGGTGGAATCGTCTGTGCCGTCGCCAAGACCTAGCCGCTTGTTAATCTGTTGAACCTTCGCCAGAGCCCTTCTCTTTATTGTGCTGCTCGAGGACAAGACTTCATCGTCGCCGACAATCTCGTACACCTGTCGAGCGAGATCCAACTTCCCCAACTTTTCATAGGCCTCACCGAGAAGAGTGCCGGCGAGGGCTTGGGTGCGGCCGAAGATGGAAAGTTGAGGACGCACATCGCGCAGAATTTCTGCTGCCTGAGCCCACTGACCCTCTTGAAACAGGACCCGAGCGCGCTGATATTCGATTAATGGTTTAAGATTCGCAATCTCTAGTTTTTCCAGATCACGTATAATCTGCTCTGTACCCTCGGTGTCATCGTTGGCTAACAGAACATCGATCTTAAAGATTACAAACTCAATCGATCGATTATCGCCGAATTGCTGAATAGCTTTGTCTAGGACTGCAATGGCGTCATCGTATTGCTCTGCTAAAAGCTCGACTCGAGAGAGCAGGCGGTAGAACCGCATTTCGTCAGCGAATTTTTCGATTCCTTCGTTGGCGAAGCGGCGGGCATCTTCGTGATTCTCCTCGAGGTAGGCGACTTCCGCCTTGCGGTACAAGACGTCTGCATCTTCCGGGTCGAGCTCGAACGCTTTGTTGAGCTCCGCCGTTGCTTCTTCTTTCTCGTCTACACCATAGAGAAATACTGATCTACGAAGACGCGCAATCGCTGAATCCGGATTGAGGGCAACCATCTGGTCGATCACTTGGCGTGCAAGTTCGATATCTTTATCTTGCTGCAATAGCGCTTCGGCGAGCGCCGAGTAGAGCTCGGGCTGATTCGCGGCCGTGGCTGACTCGCTATTGAACTCTTTAGCTAATTTATCATACCCAATCAGCTTGAATGCATGATCGATGGCCTTGTTGTAGTCCTTAGCCCGAAACAATGATCGCGCATGCATAGCGCGAAGTTCGGGGTCTTCGGACGCGTTTAACAGTTCGTTGTAATGCGTGATCGCGTCCTGTGGCCTGCCGTGAAAAAAATGCAAGTCGGCGAGCTTTCGCCGCAGGCCGGGGTCACTCGTTCTACGCACGGTATCCGAGAGCACTCCAAACGCATTGCCCTTGTCCTCGCGAGATACACCATCCATGACCGCAATATCAGAAGCGATGGTAGCCAGTTCGATGCGGGCTGACTCGTCTTGCCTTCTTAGCCTGAGATACATCTTTAGGTCTTTGAAGGCTTTCAGAGTATCATTACTTGCCAAGGCGGCCTGAGAGCTCTCGCGGTACCTATTTGCTTTTCGATTGACCTGCCACTTCCATACAAAGTGCAGAGTAATCGAAAGGACGATGCTGCCGACGAACAAACCAATCAAGAGCCGATAATTAATCCGATACCTTTGCATTGCCGACGTCCAATCGATTGACTTTTGTCGAGCCTCGAAGACCTTCGGTCAGTCGACGACTTCCCGACAGCCTGGGCTGAAAATTTTCTGAATTTAGGCCTGGGTTATTTTGCCGAGGTCGAAGCGATCCTTTGAGGGGGCACCACCCCGCAGATCAGGGGAACAAGCTCCAAGAAATTGGCGCTAATGCTCAATCTGATCGCGTGACGCTCGTGAAAAACGAAAACATCGAGCCGAGGAAACCCTCGAACTCGACGCAGATTCAAACTTCATCGTATCCCCCCAGGGCGGTGTGTCAACGACGAGACTCTGAGGCGCCATTCCCACAATCGGTACAATTTGCCACGTTCGACTCAGGTAATGCCCGACTGCCTTGAAAACAGCCGATAAATGGGAATTTCTTGACTGAGGCTCTCCTGCGACGACGAGCGGAAGACACTTTTTTCTCAGCCATTATTAGGGCACTATGATTCTGAGGGGTCGTGAGCGTAGCTTAGACTCCCCCTCAGACTCGGCATGAAGCGTGACTGGGCCAGACCCTAAGGTCTCCACAGGAATCTGCAACGAACCAGCACCCTTAGCAACGCTCCCCAATTCGCGACCGTTGTGGAAAACCTTGACGGTATCTTCTCGTGATGAAGCCACACCAACCGTGAGGTATTCTGCGGCTCGTGCGAGTTGCGCATCATCTACCACCAGCTGAACCGCATCGAATTTATTCTTTACCATCACATTACCCATCCAGCGTCCCTGCGTCTCGATAGGCGTGTTATCCGTGGCAACAACACGTAGTTCATGAACTCCGTCGGCCATAGCCATGGTATCCAAAGAAAAGTTTCCACCTGGTGGACATCGCTGCGTGCGCCGCCCGTTCTCAAAGAGTTCGAAGTAGGCAACCTCCTTGCCTTCGCTGGTTTTCGCCGAAGGGATAATCGTGACTTTGCCGGACACTCTGGCGTCGTCCTGGAAACCTCCAACCGAAACTTCAGGACGGTCTGCCCAAGGTTGGCAAAGAGGATCGCCCACGATTAGTTGTTGATAGGGTCCTGCGATCGACTGATAAAAGGATTCCGCCATAGAGCAACCCTTGGCGTAGTGGACGTGCAAGAATGGCGAGGGAAATTTCTGCGGATAATTCAATGGCTCTATGACAGTGCCACAAGCCCCCGCCGCGCCGAAACGGAGGAATTCGGTCAGGGCTGTCTGAGGAGGACCCTTTGCTTTGCGAATTAGCAGATTGCCACCGGCACTCGTGAGATTGTCGCCTAGCGCGCCGGGCTTAAATAGATTTCCGGCTTGAGCGATGTTTAGTCGAGGTGCTCCGCAGGTGACGCCCATCACTTGTGCTTTATTCAGAATGAATTGTCCGTTAACAATTTCAGCGTGCACGTCCAAAAGTGCCAATTGCCCGACCGCTTTGGGGAAGAGATCGTGCCGAGGCGTTGAGCGAGGAGAGTTGTTCCGCACGTAGTAAATCACCCCTCTCGGCTTAGTGCCGTCGGCTTTGCTCGCTGATTCGAGATAGCGGATGATCTCTTCAACGCTATTGCCACGACCATCCGTGACACCCAGCATAGTCGACAGGAGGTAGGGAAGCCCCTTACCAGCATCTGTGCGCCGACCGTTAGAATCCCAAAATTGCCCCCCACGGAAGCCACGTGTAAGCGTCATTCCGGCGCGGGTGGGAGCATAGTAGAAGTTATTCTGGAGCCCGAATAGTTCCTTCCGTTCATTCTTGACGAACGGCCAGAGATACGTAGACCCTGTCAGCGAGGTGGTCGGATTTAATCCACGTGGGAAGGTCTCGTCCGGAAACTCCTTTGCGTAGCCGATCCGCCAGGGGAAGTCGCAGGAGTAAATTAGATAATCGATTTGCCCTCCCAACTTTCGCCGGCTGATTTCTTCTAAGGCAGGGAGCAAGATTTCTTTTCGAAAAGTGCCGCCGCGAGTGATCGCTCGCGATCTCTTCCAGGATAGGTAAAATACGTTTTGAGGAGGAATCTTACGCAGGTCGACGAAGTGGTTGGCGACCGTTTTCGAATCGCGACTGTCTGAATTGACCAGCAAGAAAACATTCTCGGGTCCCCCGCCCGCCTGGCAGCTCGTCGAGCACCAGACTACGAGCACAATGATCAAGAGTGATAATAGTAGCCGTGAGCAGAATTTGTGTAGTGAAGTCGATATCAAAGGGATTTCATTGCCTCGGGAGAGCTAAGCCGGTCATATCGGCCAGGGATTTATCGAGCGACCTTCGGAACATTTTAGTTTTACTCGCTGCCGTGCCAGAAGACAACTTAGTCGCCACAGAGAGGCCTGACGCCTGCTGCACTTGATTGGTAACACATTATGGCGTCATATTGATCTCGTGTACTCGCTAGTTATGCAGTAGGACCTACAATCGGCAGCAACGAGACAAGTGCCCAGTGGGAGCCACGAAGCGGTCAACCTGTTGGACAAGAGATACACAATCCTCCAATCGCAAGAATACCGCCACGCAATGACTACCTACCCACCTCGCAATAATAAACGCGCGCTAATTACTGGCATCACCGGCCAAGATGGCTCCTACCTGGCCGAGTTGCTGCTTGGCAAAGGTTATGAAGTTTGGGGTGTCATTCGCCGCAGTTCGTCCTTTAACACCGGACGTATCGACCATATTTACCAAGATCCTCACGATGATGAGGTGCGTCTGAGGCTTTGCTACGGTGACCTGAACGACGCTTCGAGCATTAATCACATCCTCCGTACTGTGCGGCCTGACGAGGTGTACAACCTGGGCGCTCAGTCGCACGTAAAGGTCTCTTTCGAAGTGCCCGAATACACGGGTGAAGTGACCGGCCTGGGTGCGGTCCGGATTTTGGAAGCGATGCGTGAGGAAGGCATTAAAGCGAGATTCTATCAAGCATCTTCTTCGGAGCTGTACGGCAAAGTAGTCGAAACGCCGCAAACCGAGAATACTCCGTTCCATCCGCGTAGTCCCTACGCGGCGGCCAAGGCATATGCCTTCTATGTAACAAAGAACTACCGCGAGTCGTACGGTATGTTTGCAGTTAACGGGATTCTATTTAACCACGAATCACCCCGCCGAGGCGAGACTTTTGTAACGCGCAAGATCAGCCAGGCTGCGGCAAGAATAAAAGTTGGCTCACAGGATTGTCTTTACCTTGGTAATCTCGACGCCAAGCGCGACTGGGGATTCGCAGGCGATTACGTCGAGGCAATGTGGCTGATGCTTCAACAAGACGAACCCGATGACTTTGTGATTTCCACAGGCAAGACCCACTCGGTACGCGACTTTTGCGAACTCTGCTTCGCGCAGGTTGGATTGCCGCTCACTTGGCAAGGGGAGGGCGAACTGCAGACTGGCAGCGATCCAGAAGGTCGAGTCGTTGTAGCGGTAGATCCACGCTACTTTCGCCCCGCCGAGGTCGATCTGTTACTGGGCGATGCCAGCAAGGCGCGCGAGCAGCTCGGCTGGCAACCAAAAGTGAGCCTTGAACAGCTGGCAAAGATGATGGTAGAAGCCGATTTGGCGGATGCGCGCGCTGAAGCAAGCTAAGCCCGCTTGCGGCCCGGCTAAGAGGCCGAGATACTAAACAGCGTGAACACTTCCGCGCCCTCCCAGACCGAGTCGGTCTTCGCCGCTCGCCAGATTACCAAGGTCTATCATATGGGCCAGGTCGACGTACACGCGCTGCGGGGTGTCGATCTGGATCTCTATGCTGGCGAATTCGTCGTGCTATTGGGGCCCTCAGGAAGCGGCAAGAGCACATTACTGAACATCTTGGGGGGTCTCGATACGCCTACAGCGGGCACGGTCCACTACAGGGACAGTGAGATTACCGACTTCGACGACACTGGCCTGACTCGCTACCGCCGTGATCATGTCGGGTTTGTTTTCCAGTTCTACAATTTGATTCCCAGCCTTACGGCGCTTGAAAACGTGGCACTGATCACCGAGATTGCCAAGTCGCCGCTGCGGCCCGCCGACGCACTGGAAATGGTAGACCTCTTGGATCGCAAAGATCACTTTCCTGCGCAACTATCCGGCGGAGAGCAGCAGCGCGTTGCCATCGCCCGAGCCGTCGCTAAGCGACCCGATGTCTTGCTGTGCGACGAACCAACTGGTGCCCTCGACGTGCAGACCGGCGTTTTGGTGCTCGAAGCTATCCAACAAATTAACCGCGAGCTGGGGACTACGACGGCGGTCATCACGCACAACGCAGTGATAGCCGAAACGGCCGATCGCGTGATCCACCTCTCTGGTGGCATGATTACTGGAGTTGAGAAGAACAGTCGAAAGCGCGAGGCTTCGGAGTTGACTTGGTAGGAGGCCGCGGCTCGCAAACAGAACGTTTCACAAGAGAATGAGTGCACTAAATCGCAAAACACTGCGAGACCTCTGGCAGATGAAGGGCCAGGCGGTGGCGATCGCGCTAGTGATAGGCTGCGGCATCGCGTTGTTTGTATTGTCACGCAGCATGCTCTACTCGCTCGAATTAACACAGAACACATATTATCAGCGATACCACTTTGCTGACGTGTTCGCTTCGCTCAAACGGGCGCCCGACGCGTTGGGCGATCGCATCGCGGAGTTGCCGGGTGTCGCACGCGTAGAAACCCGGATCGTTGTGGGCGTGAATCTCACGGTTCCCGGTCTGCCAGAGCCGGCGATGGGGCGATTGATATCAATCCCCGATACGCGTAAGCCCATGTTAAACCAGCTGTTCTTGCGCAAGGGTCGTTGGCTCGCTCCCCGCCGCGACGACGAAGTGCTGGCCAGCGAAGCATTCGTCTTGGCTAACAAATTACGCCTGGGCGACAGTGTGCTGGCAGTGATCAATGGGCGGCAGAAGCGGCTGAATATTGTCGGCATCGTCCTTTCGCCGGAGTACATCTACGAAATCAAACCTGGCGACATGCTGCCTGATAACCGTCATTTCGGCGTGTTTTGGATGAATCACGAGGCATTGTCGATCGCTTACAACCTGGAGGGAGCTTTTAACGACGTGACGCTGTCGCTCATGCGCGGTGCCTCCGCGGCTGAAGTGCTCCAGCGGCTCGACGAGCTAATCAAGCCATACGGAGGCCTCGGTTCGTACGTTCGCAAGGACCAACCGTCGCACATGTTCGTTGATAACGAGATCGAACAGAATCGACAGATGGGTCTGATCATGCCCTCGGTGTTCTTGGGTGTAGCGGCCTTTCTGTTGAACGTAGTCTTGTCGCGGATCATTAACCTACAGCGCGAGCAGATTGCGGCGCTCAAGGCATTTGGCTATTCGAAACTGGAAGTTGGTTGGCACTATCTGAAACTCGTGCTCTTGATCGTAGGCGTAGGACTAATGATTGGCTTACCCGGCGGCGCTTGGTTCGGCCAAGTGGTGACCGGTATGTACGCCAAGTTGTTTCACTTCCCGGCTTTCAGCTACCAACTGACTTACAACGTCGTGCTGACGGCAGCAGGAGTCAGCGCGGCGGCTGCCACGATCGGTGCCTGGGGTGCCATTTCACGAGCCGTGAAATTGCCGCCTGCCGAGGCGATGCGACCTGAGCCGCCAACCACTTACGGCCCTACCCTGCTGGAACGCTTGCGGTTGGGTCATCTGGTGCCCCCGGTCGTGCGGATGATCATCCGCCAGTTGGAGCGCCACCCCCTAAAGACCTCGCTTTCGGTATTGGCAATCTCCTTGGCCGTGGCGATTATCGTGTTGGGAAACTTCATGGAAGATTCGCTCGACTACGTGATGAATGCCCAATTCCGCTTGGTACAGCGCTACGACATGTCGATCGTCACGACCGAGCCAGTCTCCCGCCGTGCTATTCACGAGGTGAGCAGCATGCCGGGAGTGATCCACGTTGAGCCGACGCGTTCGGTGGCAACTCGCATGCGCGCCGGCCCCCGTCATCGCCGGGTTGGAATCCAGGGCATTCCCAATGATAGCCAGCTCTACGGGTTGGTGAACGTCGACGGCGAGCAGATTAGCTTGCCGCCCGACGGTTTACTGATTTCGCGAAAACTAGGCGATATTCTTGGGGTGGGCGTCGGCGATACGGTGCAGGTCGAGGTGCTCGAAGGCAAGCGACCTGTGCGACAGGTTGAAATTGCCGGAGCGCTGCAAGACTTCGCTGGAGTGTCGGCTTACATGGACATCGACGCATTGAGTCGACTGATGCGCGAAGGGCACATGGTGACCGGCGCTCACATGCTCGTCGATCCGCTCGAAGAGCAGCCGCTCTACAGCCATCTGAAAGAAGTGCCCCAGGTGGCGGGCGTCACGATCAAACAACACGCGATCGATAGTTTTCACAAGACTGTTGGCGAAAACATGATGATGATGCGATCGATTAATCTGTTGTTCGCCTGTGTGATTGCAATTGGAGTCGTATATAACAGCGCACGAATTTCGCTCTCCGAGCGTAGCCGCGAGCTGGCAACGCTCCGGGTAATCGGCTTCACACGGGGCGAGATTTCCGCCATCCTGTTAGGCGAGTTGGGCATTGTCACCTTGTTGGCGATTCCCCTGGGCCTGTGGTTTGGATACCTCGTCGCGGCGCTGACGGTCAGTTCGCTCGACTTGGAGCTGTTTCGTTTCCCACTGGTAATCGAACGCACTACCTACGGCCTAGCGGCGGTGGTGGTGATGTTGGCTTCGATCGCCTCGGGCCTGCTGGTTCGTCGGCGACTAGACAAGCTTGATTTAATCGCAGTCCTAAAATCCCGCGAGTAGCAGAGCGAGTCGATTCCTTACTGATCCCTGCACCTCGCGAACAAAGCATTTCCAATGAAATCAGTACTAAGAAAATTAATGTTACTCGTCGTTGCCGTGGCAATTATCGCCGCCGTCGGCTATGGGCTTGTCCCCGAGCCGGTCGAGGTCGACTTAGCCGAAATCGAAAGAGGGGCGATTCGTGTTACCGTAGATCAGGATGGTAAGACCCGCATACGCGAACGGTATGTCGTCTCTACGCCGCTGGCTGGCCGGCTGTTGCGGATTGAACTCGACCCTGGTGACGAAGTCACTGCAGGCGATACCCTGTTGGCGACAATCGAACCGCGCGACCCCGATCTGCTCGACGCCCGTTCAATTGCCTTGTCCGAGGCTCGTGTGAAAGCTTCTGAGGTGGCGTTGGAGCGGATGGTTCCGATGCTCGAGAAAGCTCGGGCCGATCAAGATTACGCTGAGTCGGAGCTGAAACGAACTCGCGACGCCCGCAACCTCAGTCCGCAGGCAGTGAGTGAAAGCGAGGTGCAGAGAAAGGAACTGGCCTTTCGCACTAGTTCAGCTTTGCTGCGCTCCGCCACCCACAACGAAGAGATCGCCCGCTTTGAACTCGACCAAGCCCGAGCCGCACTGATCCGCTCAAGGCCGCAATCAAGCGCACCACTTCAGATCGAAAACGGCGCAAACGGCTGGAATTTTACGATCCACTCGCCGATCAATGGTCGTGTCTTGCGGGTTTTCCAAGAGAGCAGTGCAGTGGTGAATGCTGGCACGCCACTTTTAGAGCTTGGCGACCCGCGCGACCTGGAGGTGGAGATCGACGTTTTGTCGCGCGATGCAGTAAAGATTTCACCAGGAGCACAGGTACTGCTCGAACACTGGGGCGGACCTAAGGTGCTGCAGGGTCAGGTGCGCCTTGTCGAACCCTCCGCCTTTACTAAGATTTCGACATTAGGTGTCGAAGAACAACGGGTAAACGTGATTGTCGATCTGCTCGACCCCGAGCCAGTTCGCACGGCTTTAGGCGATGGTTTTCGCGTCGAGGCGAGGATTATCGTACAAGAGTCGGCGGATGTACTAAAAGTGCCGACCAGCGCTCTGTTTCGTGTCGGGGAGAAGTGGGCCGTCTTCCGCGTAGTGGATGGTATCGCCCATCGGCAACTTGTTGAGCTGAACCTAAGAAACGGACTTGAGGCCGAGGTTGTAAAAGGTTTGAGCCGCGGCGACCAGGTAGTCGTCCATCCCGGCGACGACATTGCTGAAGGCACCACAGTTCGCGAGCGGGAGTAGGCTTCTAGGGTCTCCGTAAACAGGCTCGTGCTACCCGAGTTGACAACCCACGCGGGGTGCTCGAAGATATCGACTCCGCCTAGTTTTCAGACCTTCGTCCTCTCTCCACCGAAATCGACTATGCCCGACAAATCGGCTCCACTGGTTGGCGTCATCATGGGTAGCAAGAGCGATTGGGAGACGCTGCGCGCGGCGGCCGACGTGCTTGAAGAGTTTGGCGTAGCGCACGAGTGTGAAATCGTTTCGGCACATCGCACGCCGCTATGGATGAGCGAGTATGCGCAAGCTGCCGAAGGGCGCGGGTTGGAGGTGGTGATCGCGGGCGCTGGTGGCGCGGCTCATTTACCGGGGATGGTGGCTTCGATGACGGTGCTGCCGGTCTTAGGCGTGCCAGTTGAGAGTCGAGCACTCAAAGGTATGGATTCTCTACTATCGATCGCACAGATGCCCGGAGGTGTGCCGGTCGGCACGCTGGCCATCGGTGCCGCAGGGGCGAAGAACGCTGGCCTCTTGGCCGTAAGGATTCTGGCGGGTAGCCGCCCAGAACTCCGCGAGAAGCTGCACACCTTCCACAAACAGCAAGCCGAACAAGTTCGCAGCGACCAACTTCAGTAGCCCGCAGATTCTGGTGGACGCAGTTTGCTTATGACATTTTCCGCCTCCCAATCGAGCGACTCACAGACGATTCTGCCCGGGGCTACGGTGGGCATGTTGGGAAGTGGCCAGTTGGGGCGAATGTTTGCCCAGGCGGCGTCCCGCCTTGGTTACCGAGTGCATGTTTTCTCGCCGCGCGCGGATAGCCCCACTGGGCAAGTTGCCGATCTAGAAACGGTGGCTGACTACAACGATGCAGAGGCAGTGGCCCAATTTGCACAGTCGGTCGATGTTGTGACATTGGAATTCGAGAACGTACCGACCACGGCTACGAACGTAGCTGCTCTTCACGCCCCGGTTAGGCCCTCATGCCAGTTATTGCACGTTACGCAGGACAGACTTAGAGAAAAGCAGTTTCTGCAATCTGCCGGTATTGCTTGCGCGCCATTTGCGGAGGTTGCAAGTGAGGAACAGCTCTCTGCCGCCATAACCCAGATTGGTACCCCTGCAGTTCTGAAGTCGAGCGCCTCGGGCTACGATGGTAAGGGACAGGCAAAGATCGAAACTGCTGAGGCAGCTTCTTCGGCTTGGCAGAGCATCGACCGCCAGCCGGCCGTTTTGGAGGGATGGGTTGATTACGAGTTGGAGTTCTCCGTACTAGCGGCTCGCTCGGCCGATCTTGGCGAGAGCGCAATCTACCCACCGATAGCCAATTACCACGAGAATCACGTTCTCGATTACTCAGTTTGTCCGGTATCGTCGTTGAATTCGATTACCGACGAGGCGCAAGGTATTGCCAAAACGATTGCCGAGCAGTTGAATCTGGTTGGCATTTTGTGCGTCGAGTTTTTTCTTTGTAAGCATGGCCGGTTGCTAGTTAATGAGATCGCTCCTCGGCCGCACAACTCGGGGCATCTCACAATCGATGCCTGCGCGACTTCTCAATTCGAACAGCAATTACGAGCTATTTGCGGTCTGCCGTTGGGCTCTACAGAAGTGATCTCTCCCGTGGCGATGGCAAATTTGCTGGGCGATCTGTGGAATTCGGGCGAACCGCCATGGGCCGAGGTGCTCACTGAACAGGCGGTGAGGCTACATTTGTACGGCAAGACCGAAGCGAAGGCCGGTCGCAAGATGGGCCATCTCACGGTGCTAGCAGAATCCCCCCAACAGGCAGTCGAGCGAGTCTTGGCCGCTCGCGGCCGTCTAAGCAGCGAATCAGTCGCGGGGGTCATGAAGCCAGCTGTTCCTTCGTAGTGTGATTCTCCTCCAGCCGCGGGTTTTGCGGATAATTCGTCGACCCCAACGGTTTGAAACGGCGTATCACACCTGCAGCTGCCCGCCAGCGTCGACCTCTGCTTTTTGGCATTATGTACCTTATTTCACCTTTGCAGAGTTCCAGACTCGTTATAATTGCACCTTGTTGCCCATCGGGCCGACCGGGGGATTCGGTCGTGTATTTCGTGAATTCGTGGGAACTCTCACCGAGTGCTCTGGAGCGCTTTTGGGGGACAGAGAGGTTACCACTTCCTTTTTCCAGGGAGTTTTTTCGATGAAGAAATTGATTGCATCCATCTTTGGTCTGTCGTTATTGGCTTTGTTAGCGCTCAGCGGCGATTCTAGCACGATTGTTGTGGACGACGCTGGCCAACAATTGATGGCCGAATGTGGCGAGGATCACGGTGAGAAAGACGGCGACGACGAAAAAGAAGGAAGTGACAAGAAGTCTCTGCTGCTCGCTCACTGTGGTGAGTGTGGCAAAGATGGCGAAGGCGATGACCACGACCATGACGGCGACGATAGTGATTCCCTCATCCGTCTGCTGGCTGAAGAGGAAGAAGACGAAGATAAGAAGGATGGTAGTAAGAAGAAGACGCTTCGTCTGGCCCATTGCGGCGAGTGTGGCAAGGATGGTGATAGTGATGGGGATGACCATGACCACGAAGACGAGGATAGCAACGTCGAGAAGACTCGCCTGCTAGCCCATTGTGGTGAGTGTGGTAAGGATGGCGATAGCGATGGCGAAGACCACGAACACGAAGACGAGGATAGCAGCGTCGAGAAGACTCGTTTGCTAGCCCATTGTGGTGAGTGTGGCAAGGATGGTGATAGCGATGGTGATGACCATGACCACGATGACGAGGATTCGATCGTCTAAGTTAGGTCTCAAAATACAACCGGCGGGCCCTCGACCCAGAGGCCTTTCGGCTGGAAAGCCTGGGGATTACAATCCCCAGGCTTTTTTCGTTTCCAGCTGCTCTGGCGTTGCCCTGCTCCTATCGCCATAATCTTCGCGCTGGTTCTATTCCTAGATTCATCTGGATCGCGTCATGCGTTTTCGCGTTCAACTCGATATGTTTTCCGGTCCCTTGGATCTGCTGTCCTACTTGGTCCGCAAGCACGAGTTGGACATCCTCGATATTCCCATCGCGCTAGTAACCGAGCAATATCTGGAGATGATTGCTGTTCTGGAAGTGGTGGATGTCAATGCAGTGGGCGATTTTCTGGAGATGGCCACCCGGCTGATGGAGATCAAGTCGCGGATGATGTTGCCCCGTCAGGAAGATGAGGAGCAGGAAGTCGAGGACCCGCGGCACGACATGATCGAGCAGCTGCTGGAGTATAAAAAGTACAAAGATGCCGCGAGCATGCTGGAGCAGCGCGGCCAGGATTTCCAGCGACGATTCGCCCGACGCGTGAACGACTTGCCGACCAATCGCATCGACCCCGCCGAGCAGCCGATCCAGGAAGTCGAGATGTGGGACCTGGTCAGTGCGTTTGCTCGGGTGATTCGCGACAACGCCGCGGTGCAGCCTTCGAATATTCGCTATGACGACACGCCGATCGAAGTCTACATGGATCGCATTCGCGAACGGCTTACCGACGAGCCGCGGCTAGCTTTTACCAGCTTGTTCGAAGCAGATATGCACCGCTCGCAATTGGTCGGCATTTTTCTGGCTGTGCTGGAGTTGATACGGCACTTTCATGTACAGGTGGAACAGGATGACCTGTTTGGCGAAATCTGGATTCTTGCTCGTGACGCTGCTCCGAGCGCCTCGTTGAAGGTGCTCGACGAGGAAACCAGCGAGGAAACCAACGAGTAAGCCGACGCTGCCTGATCACCGCTCATCTTGCCCAGGGGTCTCTTTCCCTAACGACCGGTGGCCTCTACGATAAGTGATTCTTCGTAGCGCCGCTTCGTCCTCTAAGTATTATTATGGTCGAAAACCTACCAGTCCGAACTCTCCAACACGATGGCCTAACGATCGAAGGCTACTCGCGTGCAGCTGTACAAACCTACTGGCGGATTCCAGAACTAAAGCTCGGCTTCGACTTGGGTGCCCAGCCGTGGTCGTTCATGGGCACCGAAACCTGGTTCGTTACGCACGGGCATCTCGATCACATTGCGGCTTTGCCAGTGTATGTCGCGCGGCGGCGGATGATGAAAATGGAGCCGCCCACGATTTACCTTCCCCAGAGCATGATCGAGCCCTGTCGGCAGATTATGCAAATGTATAGCCGCATGGATCGGGGACGCATGCCGTGTGATCTGAAGCCAGTCGCTGCTGACGAAGAGATCAACTTATCGCGCGAGCTAGTCGTCACTACCACGGCTACCAAACATAGTGTGCCGTCGCTCGGTTACATCGTGTGGGAGCGACGCAATAAGCTCAAGGCCCAGTACCGCGATCTTTCTGGTGAGCAGATCCGCGATATTCGGCTAAGCGGTAAGGATGTGACCGACGAAACTCGGCAGCCGATCCTAGCATACGCAGGCGACACGGCCCCGGCTGGTCTCGACGCCTGCCCTGCCATGTACGATGCCAAGATTCTGATCTGCGAAATGACGTTCGTCTCGCCTGAACATCGCAAGGAAAAAATCCACAAATTCGGCCACATGCATCTCGACGATTTTGTTGATCGCCGCGAGAGGTTCAAGAACGAACTAGTGATCGCTTCGCACCTGAGCACACGCTACCACGAACGCGTCGTCGAGCGCATGGTCAACAAAGCGCTACCCGACATGCTTGATGGCCGGCTAAAACTCTGGCTGTAGATGCGATCGGATGCCTGATCGAATTCACCACGGAGTCACGGAGAGCACTGAGGAAACAAACACTCGTACAAATCCTATGATCGATAGGATTTTTTTCTAGTTGGCACATTCTCTGTGTCCTCCGTGGCTCCGTGGTAAAAAAACTTATTCAATGCACCCGTTGCCCTGGGACTGCCCCTTCGTCGGGCGAGAGTAGAAACACTTCTTCGCCGCCGGGGCCGCTAGCGACGACCATGCCTTCGCTCATGCCAAATTTCATTTTGCGCGGTGCCAGGTTTGCCACACACACTACCAATCGGCCGACCAACTGCTCTGGCTCGTAGGCCGCCTTGATACCGGCGAATACCTGTTTCGAAACGTCGCCGCCCAGGCTCAGCTTGAGTTTCAATAGCTTGCGAGCTTCGGGTACGTGTTCGGCTTCGACAATGCGGGCGACGCGGAGGTCGACTTTCACGAAATCGTCGAACGTACACTCTTCGGCCAACGGTTCGGCGGCGAGTGCTTCAGGGCCATCGCTGGCGGATGTGGCAACACTCGCGGGAGCTTCTTCTTTGCTTTCTTCGATCATTGCGTTTACGTCCTTTTCTTCGACGCGGCGGAGCATGTGCTTAAACTTGGCAACAGGCGAGCCAACAAGTGGCTGTTGCGCCTGGTCCCAACTGGTGATTTCATCGTTTAACAACTCACCCGTTTGCTGAGCTAGCCGTGGCAGCACGGGCGCAAGGTAAATCGCCAATTGGCGGAATAGATTCAACGCAATCGTGCAAATGTCCTGCAGTCGCTCAGCTTGGTCTGGGTCCTTGCGCAGCTCCCAAGGCTTATTTTCCTCGACAAACGGGTTCGCCCGATCGGCCAGGCCCATCACCAGCCGCATGGCTTTGCTGTATTCGCACGACTCGTAGGCGTCGGCGATCTCTCCGCCAATCGCGGCAGCATGCTCGAATAGTCCACCGTCGTCGGGATACTTTTTAGAGAGACCGGTCTTTGCGACAAACTTCGCAGAGCGGCTGGCGAGGTTTATCACTTTTCCTACCAAGTCGGTATTAACTTTCGTGATGAATTCTTCCAGCGACAGGTCAATGTCGTCGACGCGCGAGGAGAGTTTCGATGCATAAAAGTAGCGCAGGTAGCTCGGGTCGAGATGCTCGAGATAAGTCCTCGCCCGGACGAAGGTGCCCTTGCTCTTGGACATCTTTTCGCCGTCGACGGTCAGGAAGCCATGGATATGTACTTTTGTTGGCAGGCTATAGCCGGCCGTCTTGAGCATGCCGGGCCAAAAGAGTGTATGGAAATACGTAATGTCCTTGCCAATGAAGTGATGGATCTCAGCTTCTGGCGACTTCCACCAAGTGTCGAAATCTTCGCCTGTGCGGTCGCACCACTCGCGTGTGGAGGCCACGTAGCCAATCGGTGCGTCGAACCACACGTACCAATAGTTACCTGGACTGTCGGGAATCTCGAAGCCGAAATAGGGCGCGGGTCGCGAGATGTCCCAATCGCGCAAGGGATCGCCTAGGAAGTGGCCCTTGAGATAGTTGGCAATCTCGGGTTGCAGATGGTCGCCGCTTTGTGACCAGGCGTCGAGAAACTCGTGCAGTTGCTCCAGCTCTATGAACAAGTGTTTGGCGGAGCGCACCTCGGGAGTTGCACCACTAAGCGTGCTTTTCGGGTCAACCAATTCGCTAGGATTGTAGTGGTGCCCACAGTTGCTGCAGTTGTCGCCTGGTTGATCCTTGGCAGCGCATTTGGGGCATGTGCCTCGCACAAAGCGGTCGGCCAAGAACGTGCCCGTCTCGGGGTCGTACAGCTGCTCGACGTCAGCCTCTTTAACCAGTTCGGCGTCGCGAATCGACTGCCAAATCTCTCCACACAGCGCGCGGTTCGCTTCGCTGTGAGTGCTGCCGTAGTTGTCGAATTCAATTCCGAAGTCGGCAAAGTCGCGCTGATGCTCGGCATTGGTTTCGGCGATTAACTCTTCTTCCGGACGTCCTTCTCGCTGGGCCTGGATCATAATCGCCGTGCCATGTGTGTCGTCGGCACACATGTAACGGCAGTCGTTGCCACGCAGTTTTTGAAAGCGAACCCAGATGTCGGTTTGCAGGTACTCGACCAAATGGCCCATGTGAATCGGACCATTGGCGTAGGGCAGAGCCGAAGTAACGAGAATGCGGCGCGATGTCATAGGGCGTTTCGTGGGTCGTGATATGTTTCGGGGCGCGCCAGCGTTGATAGCACGTCTCACAGTTCGTCGCGTCATTGTAACGCTCAGCCGTGTGAGTCGGGAACCCAGGATTGGCGCGCTAAATGCACTGGAACTGCCCCACAGCAAAGCGAGTTTGTCGCCTGCAATGCAGGCACGCTCGGGACCGCCGGATCCGTGGCTCTGGTCATCAGTGTGCTGAGAGCGTCCAGGTTGGCCTTGTAAGCTTTACGAAACTTAAGGAAAGTTACGCCCCGCTCGCATCGGCCCTCGGCCGCTGCGGAGCAAAAGTTATGAATCTCTGACACTGGTAAGTTCGAAATGCTTCAGATTGTTGCTGGGCGAAAAAGGATTTTCGCCCGCAGCGCAAATAAAAAACGACATAGCTTTATAGGGTTGGCTCCCGCGCCGACCTAACGACCTGGTATCCAAGGAAGGAAACCAATGGCCTCTTCGAAATCAGCTGCGCTACTCCTCTTCTCAGTCTGCTTATCTTTCGTCTCGCCGTGCCTAGCCGAAACGGTGATGTTGGATTTTAGTTCAAACTCGTGTGGCCCGTGTCGACAGATGCGACCTATCGTGCAGCAGCTTGCCGCATCAGGGTATCGGATCCGCGATGTAAACATCGACCACGAGCCGCAACTTGCTACCCGTTTCCGCGTGACTCGAGTACCCACGTTCATCGTACTAGTCGACGATCGGGAAGCAGCCCGGCTGACCGGTACCGCTAGCTACGCACAACTCGAACAAATGATCACCCGCGTTGGCTCTTCCGCCGCGCAAGCGCCCATTGTGCCGATCGACCAGTCGCCCAGAACATTTGCTTCACCAGGCCCATTGTCGAATGGGGCACAGCCATCGCAAGACTTGAGCGTTCCACAGCCCGGTCGGATTCTTCAACTCACGGATCCAAACCCACCGCTCCGCCAACCGCCAGGTGCGGCTGGCAACCCTTTTAGTCAAGCGAGTAGAGGACAACCGGCGGCCAACATTGGTTCGGCGATCAACCAACGGCGTTTGATCGAAGCGACTGTGAAGGTCGCGGTAAGGGATCCTGACGGTACATCCGCCGGCACCGGTACGATGGTCGACTCCCGGGAAGGCGAAGCATTGATCCTCACCTGTGGTCACCTGTTTCGCACGTCGGAAGGTAAAGGGGAAATTACGGTATCACTCTTCCAGGCCGGACCAAATGGTGCCGAGCTACGCACCACGGCGACCGGGCATCTGATCGACTTTGATTTGGAGCGCGACCTGGCATTGGTGAGCATCCGCACCGACGTGCCAGTTCGGCCGGTAGCAATTGGCTCGACCGGCATAAGTTTGCAACCAGGGGCACCCGTGACCACAGTCGGCTGCAACAATGGCCAGAATCCGACGGCCATTGCGTCGCAAATCACGACCATTGATCGCTACCAAGGTCACCCGAATGTAGAAGTGTCTGGTGCACCGGTCGAAGGCCGTAGTGGCGGCGGATTATTTAATGCCCAGGGCCAACTAGTCGGCGTCTGCTACGCTGCCGATCCACAGGCCAACGAAGGATTGTACGCCTCCTTGCCTTCGATTCACGCCAAGCTCGACAGCTTACGACTTTCTATGGTCTACCAATCACCTGGGGCACATGCGACCGATGCAGTTCTAGCGCAAGACGCCATAGCCCCTCCTCCGCCACTCCAAGGGACTACCGCCTCGATCACGCCGCAGCATGTGGCACCCCAACTGCCCACCTTAAAACCGATGGAACAAGCCGCTTTAGAAGAGATTCAATCGCGTGGATCAAATTCAGAAGTAATCTGCATCATTCGCTCCCATTCTCCAGAGGGAAAAAGTGAAGTGATCACATTGCAGAGCGCGTCGCCCGAGTTTGTGCAAGCACTAACGCAAGGTGGACCAGTCAGATAGGAATCAGGACTAGCCGCGGATACCAGCGCGAGCAGTCATTGATTTCTGTACGGCTAGGTCTTGGTTGGTATTCTGAACGCGCGCCGCCACCTTGCATGTGATGCAAGGCCCTGATAAGGTCTTCAAGAGATCGGCTCATCGACACGATCACGGCTGGTTGTGCTGTATCGAAACGCACCGGTTACATTCTCTATTGGGCGTTGTGCGGTAAGAAGCGAGGGCAGTGTGAGTTCGACCCGCTGGAAACAATCGATGACCGGCGCGGTCGGCAACGTACTTGAGTGGTACGATTTTGCCGTCTTTGGCTTCGTGGCTCCGCTGATGAGCAGCCACTTCTTTCCGGCATCCGACAAGCAGGCGGCGCTGATCAAGACGTTTAGCGTGTTTGCGGCGGGCTATCTGGCGCGGCCGATTGGTGGCGCGCTGTTCGGCCAGATCGGCGATCGCTTCGGACGCAAGCGCGCTCTGCAACTATCGGTCGCTGCGATGGCGATACCCACGTCGCTCATCACAATCCTCCCCACACACGCGCAGGTTGGCTTGCTGGCCCCGATTCTGCTTGTCGTGTTGCGACTCGCTCAGGGGATCTCGGTGGGCGGGGAATTTATCGGGTCTTCCACCTACCTGGTGGAAGTCGCTCCTGAGGGCCGTCGCGCATCGTCAGGGAGCTGGGCGATGTTCGGTGCCATATTCGGCATGCTCTTGGGCTCGGCCGCAGCAACGCTGGCGCATCGCATGATGACAGTCGAACACCTCAACTCCTGGGGCTGGCGACTGCCTTTCTTGGGCGGACTACTGATCGGCATCATCGGTTGGCTAATGCGACGCGGGCTTACAGAGACAGCAGATTTTGTTGAGCTGCAGCGCTCAGGTAAAACGGAAAAACGACCTTTAATTCAATCACTCAAAGAGGCGCCCTTGCAAGTAGCGCAAGTCGCGGGCATTGCTTTAGTGCTTGGCGTCGGCATATACACTCTCTTCGTCTGGATGCCCACTTACCTAACGACTTTTGTCAAACCACCAATTACGAACGCCCTACTCATCAATACTTGTGCCATGGCGCTATTGCTCGCAATGATCCCGTTAGCCGGTCGACTGGGAGATTTTATTGGATACAAGAACGTGCTTATTGCCAGCACGCTTGGCATCGGATTGACGGTGTATCCGCTGTTTTGTTGGATGGACGGTGGCTCGACCTTAGCGGTTGTAATTGCAATGTCTATTTTCGCTGTGCTGATGGCCGGCCTACAAGCGACACTTGCGGTGGCAATGGCCGAGCTGTTCCCAGCTCGACTCCGCTTCAGTGGGACGGCAATCGGCTACAATCTGACGCTGGCAGTTTTCGGAGGCACGGCTCCGCTCCTTGCTACGTGGCTGATCGCCAGGACAGGCAACCTGACTGCACCCGCTTGGTACTTAACCATCGCCGCGGCGGTATCGCTAGTTTCGACGCTCTCGATTCGCCAACGTCCTGAAAGAAACGAAGCGAATAGCCAGGCACCGGAAAATTGATGTGGTTGTTATCACGCTTCGATTTTGTGTTCGAAACTGTCGCAGTTCAACCACGAGTAGTACTCACCTCGAAACGAGTATCAGTCAGTCGTTCGGCAGACTCCCAAAGGCGATTTCTGACGTTCTCGTCCTGAGCCTGTATCGCGATTTTCGCTGGAGCTGGGTAACCTCGCAATTCGAAAAAGCCGTTCGGCCCAATGTATTCCCCGCCTTTAATGCTCGGTTCTGTTGCGGCATAAAGAGTCGGCAACGCACCCTGCTCGACCTCCATGAACATAAACCTCATCATTCGACTCATCAGGCTATGGCGCTGCAGGTCGGTTGTTGTACCGCCCGGATGTGCCGCAAGAGAACGAATAGGTATTTCGACAGCATCGAATCGTGTTTGCATTTCAAGTGCAAACATTAGGCAGGCCAGCTTACTCTGCCCATATTCTCGCCATGGTTTGTAATTGGAAGTTCCCTGGAAGCTCTCAACGTTGATTACACCAAACCGGTGGGCGAGACTACTCAATGAAACTATGCGCGATTGTTCGGTAAGTCTCATCAGGTCAAATAGCTGTGCAGTCAGCGCAAAGTGGCCTAGAAAGTTGACGCCTATCTGAAGTTCAAATCCATCTGAAGTCTTTGATTCAGGTGGTATCATAACGCCAGCGTTGTTGATTAGTACATCAAGGCGGGTGTTAATGGCCGAGAAAGATTCGGTAAACGCCTTGATCGATTCCAGCTTTGATAGGTCAAGTAGTGCCAGTTCCACATTTCCATTTGGACTGTCGTCTTTAATGCGCTGCAAAGCAGTTTGTCCTCGCGCCTCGCTGCGACATGCCATCACAACCTTGGCACCCTTCGCAACGAGCACTCGCGCTGCTTCAAAGCCGATTCCTGCATTGGCTCCGGTAACGATGATCGTTCGCCCGGTTTGGTCGGGAATATTCTCCGCTGTCCAATTCATCAATTACAACAGCCTTTTAGTTTTGAGGAAGGAAACGACTTGCTTGACCATGATTACAAACAGTGTGGAGTGAGATGAGTAATTCGCCTGCCTATTAGGCGACATTCTACCAATTCCAACGCTTTGTAACACCGATGAAGGAATGCGACAAATCCGAACTCTCCGAGGCAATCTATTGAATGTCGTTATTTCTCTTGAGAGATAAGCAAGGCAATCGCGAGCCTTGCCCTCTCTCCCGCTAGGACCTGAAGCCGATGTCTGGAGTACTTACCTCCTCCGCCAGATTATCTGTTTCAAGCCCTACAGCCGCACCACTCGATTGAACAGGGAGCCCCATTCGTTCGCTCTCATTCCCGCGATATGAGCCCAGTTTGCGGTCGCGACGTAGAGTTTCAGACAGGCGTTCTCGTGTCTTGGTCCCTTTCTCCGCAGGGCAGTACCGTGACAATAATAATCGTATTTTTTTCGATAACAAATATCGCGCTGGGCTATGGATTGGCAATCTATTTGGGTCGTGCTCAAAACCCCGCTGGCCCAATTTTGGTTCAAAGCTCGATAGAGTCGAGCATGAAAGACGAAGCTGCTTCGAACGACAATGATAATGCCGTGGAGACTACCCAGCAAAACGAAGATCCTCAGGTCGAAGAGAACTCCGAGGCGAAGGCTGTTTCAGAACCTGCCGCTGAACTGTCAGAAGAGGTCGCAAACGTCGAAGCGCAACCTGAGCAAGGCGTGCTCGACAATGTGGTGACGATCCAGGAAGAGCTGCAAGAACAGTCCCAGCGAGACCTCACGCCCGCAGAGCCAATAACCGACGAACGCCCCTCCACGTCTGAGACGATTGAAGCTGACTCTGAGCCTGAACAGGCGCCAACCGAGTCGAATCCAGTTTCGGAAGAGCAGCTTATGCAGGGTATCGGTGAGTTTCAGAATCAATTGAAATCACAACAAGTGCAATCGAAGTTGCATGCCGTGTCGAGCAGCTCCAACGATCCCAGCTAGCTCTTACTTATTCTGTGAGCTCGAAGATAGACTCGATCTCAACGGCGACCCCTGCCGGTAACGACGGCGCACCTACCGCGCTGCGGACAGCGATGCCAGCTTCTTCGCCGAAAACGTCGCGCATCAATTCGCTAAAGCCATTGATCACTGCTGGCTGGTCGGTAAATTCGGGCGTACAGTTAACGACGCCAAAGGTCTTGACCAGACGTCTCACCCGATCCAGCGTGCCGCAATGGGCTTGCAGGGTGGCCAACACGGCTAAACCCGTCTGACGAGCGGCTTGATAGCCGGCGTCTTTGTCTAGATCTTCGCCCACGCGGCCGCAGATGAGCCCACCATCTTGAAGCAACGGTAGGTGTCCAGAAAGATAAGCTAAGTTTTCGACCATGAGCAATGGTCGATAGAGCCCGATAGCTTTGGGGGCGGGTGGTAACTGGAGATTCAATTCTGCGAGGCGTGCTTCGTGGCTCATAGCATTGTTTTTCAAGAATGAATCGTAATCGGCTCTACTTATTAGTGTCGTACACCTGTTTCGGATCGAATACACGTCTTCCGACGAGCTGAAAATCCTTGCCATCCCACTGCCGGAAGAAGCAGCTTTCGTAGCCTTGGTGACATGCCGCGCCACCCGCTTGCTCGACCTTCAGCAGAATCGTATCGCCGTCGCAGTCGACGTAGATCTCATGCACCCGTTGAACGTGGCCACTCTGCTCACCTTTTTTCCATAATTTCCCACGACTACGGCTGAAATAGGTCGCCTCGCCCGTGGCGAGCGTTTGTTCCCATGCCGCGCGGTTCATGTAAGCCAACATTAATACTTGTCCCGTAGCGGCATCTTGTGCCACCGCGGGTAGTATTTGGTCGGCGTCCGAAAAGTCGGGTGTCCGGGACAAACGTAGTCTCCTCACTGGTAGGACACAGCTTTGAATTGCGAGCGGCTTGGCCATTGGTAAGCATAACGCCGTAAACCGCCGCTGACCACCAAGGCATCTTTCAGAATTGGTTCAAGCCGTACGATCGGCATCAGCGGCAGTTCCGGTCCAAGGGTCGAAGATTGCCTCTCACTCCAGTTGTGCGAGCCGGTGGGTCGATCTTTTGGACAGGTCGAATATTACTTTTGGCAGGTCCCGCCGGATCTGTCGCTGTTCGTGAAATGGGTGCTACCGTGCTGAATCAGCCACTTACAATCGTCTTGCCGATGTACAACTTCGAGCGACAACTACGCCGCTCGGTATTGGAAGTACTTGAACTAGCCAATGCTTTTCGGCATGAATTTGCGATTGTAATTGTTGACAATGGGTCGACCGACGAAACCTATGAGACCGCTTGTGAGCTAGCCCGTGCCTATCCCCAGATCAAAGTCCTTCGTCATTCGGTGCGTCAAGGATTGGGGCGTGTGTTGGAAATAGTGCGGAGCAGCTTTGCCATGGAGATGGTCGTCGTTCACGACGGCGTGTCACCGATCAACATCTCTCAGCTGAAAACAGTGCTTGCGTCTACGGATAGCTCAAATGCCGACCTCGCCGCCGAAGCGATGCGAGATGCCGCTGGTGTTGGCACTAGTGCCTCCCGTCGCTTCGCCTCGTTACGGGCATTGCACAACAGCATGGAGCACGTGCACCGAACGCTAAGGGGCTTCTGCTGGATGAAACTGGAGAAGCCACTGGTCCCGCGGCGCTGCCGCGAGGCGCAGCCCCCTGTAGTACTCGGATCGGTGGGCGGAATACAGCCTCCGGTCTCGCATGCATTGCAGCAATAGTCAATCCGTTCGATACGGCAGTCACACACTTCCCGGCTACTGCTCCTGTCAAGTTGCTGTGTCCTATGCAGTAAAATGGGCCGTTTTCTGAGCTTCAACAAAGTGTCCACCTGATACTCGCTATCATACAAGCACTTGAACACCTAAGCAGTTTACTTGCTACCGTTGGTATTTCAGGACTGCAGGAACCCTCCCAGTGAACGGCTTACTAACTAAGTAACGGGTCTTAAGAAATAGCTCCAATTTCTGGCCAGAAAAATCTTGTCAATCGACAGTTGACTGATTATCATTTGAATCGGAAGACGGGTACCGAGTGTAGCGTTTGATGAGCGACTGATATGTGTGACTTTTTCGGGTCATCAACTCAGTGCCATCAAGACAGGAGATGTAGGAGAAAATCTGGCCACCGCCGGGGCAAAGACCTTTCGAGGCTGATCGGTTTTTGGCGGCTGACCAACACATCGCAACTTTTGGGCATCGATGGCCGTCCGTTGCGTCCTTTTCTTTATACGTTAGTTAGCTGATACGAGAACTGTTACGGAACCAGTTCTACGGCGTAGCGAAATCGACAGGATTTACGCCGAGCAAGTACCCTTTTCCAATCTTCTCTTCTAATCAGATCGTCGGCAGGCAGCGAAGCTTGCTAAGACGCAGGAGGCACATACGGATGAGCACTGTTAATTACGACAATAGTTTCGATTCGCCCAGGGTCGATGTTTCGAGTGCGATTTCCGGCAGTCGGAGACAAACTTCAAGTCCCTTGCACAGAATTTCTGAAGTGCGCCAACAACAGGGAACGTCGCTTCGATCAATTTCTCGTCGCCTTGACATGACTGTTCAAGAGATTCGCGACCAGGAGGACCCCGGCACCGATTTACGTATTTCAGAATTGCTCAAGTGGCAAGAAGTCCTTGAGGTACCTTTGGCCGATCTATTGATAGACTCGGGTGGACCGCTGTCCGATCCTGTGTCGCGACGGGCCAGTCTGTTGCGCGCGATGAAGACTGCCAAAGCGATCCAAGAAGCAGCTCACGATCGATCGGTGCTCCGACTAGCCAACATGCTGGTCGACCAGTTGGTTCAGATTATGCCTGAACTCGAAGAAGTCTCGGCTTGGCATTCTGTAGGCCAACGTCGCACACAAGAAGAAGTGGGAAGGATCGTTGAACGTACGGTCTCTGAAAATTTCTTCAACGATTCCATGCGGTAAATTTCTCAGCACTCAGCTCACCCGCGCGGTGAGTTGAGTGCTTATATTTGCTACCTCCGAAGGGTGACGCTTGCGCCATAATCGCAGGGCGAGTGAGAGAAAAGTAAACACCACAATCAGCAATCCCACAGCACTAGGCGCGAGCAGGCTCCACCAAATCACGCCAATTCCCAGAGCCAACGCATGCGGCCGCTGACGAATTGCAGATAGCCACTCTGGATGAATTTGCGAGCGTTTTTCTAGCAAGATCCCAGCTACCAAGATCACTGCGGCTGCAAACCAACGCCAACCATTGGCATCGGCCAGCTGTGAGCATTCGATCTCGAGCTGACCCGCCGCATCGGTCGTGAGATAGACAGCCCCTTTGCCGAGTGACGACGTTGGCCGTTGAGGAATTTCGGGGGGATACGCCGACGGAGCCGCGATCGGTTCAACCAGTTTTGGTTTTGCTATATTCTCGAAGAGACTCGTCCCTGGAGTAGACGTTCCGTCGACGAGAGGCTCGAGGTTTACGGACGGCAGAGTGGTTGTGCTTGCATTCCAAGTTTCTGACTTCTGTCCAGCGATTTCGAGGTGCGTACGCCAGGCGCGAAACCAAGGGCTGGTTTCCTCAATAGGTAACTCGGTGGCTAACGGCGTGGAGTCGTTCCATGCCTCGACAAGGTGACGATAACGTGAATCAGCTTCTGTCACTCGCGACGAAGCGCTGCCAACCTCTGTAGGGCGGATGCGCAAGCCCCCCACGGGACGAACTATCCAATTGATCCGAGGGCAAGGAAGCGCAGCATCGCCGATCAGCACCTCAGGCGGCAAAAGCCGCATCCGATCTTCTAGATAGTCTGACTCTAGCAAGTAGGAAATCTTGATCACTCGGGGTAGGAACGGCGGGCCTAAGGGGATTTTCCAAACTCCTTCGGTCAACTCTTCTCGGCGTGCCGGCAGGTCGTCGGTGACCAATTGCATCAATCGGGCTCCCTCAGGTAGCAGAACCGAACAGTGCGTTGCCTGGCCTGGTTGCAAAATGAATGTAGCGGTAGCGGTTAGGCTGCCCCGTGCGTCCAGAACTCCATCGACCCAAGCGTGGCGCAGAGCTGCCTTGCGCAGAGGTCCGCGGTAGGCAGGTTCGTGGGCGAAGAATTGCTTGTTCTCCACGAGATAAGGCAACTCATAGATCGAAGTTGGCACAAAGTGGCTTAGCTCCTCCGGCAAGGCTTCACGTTTTAGGCCGTCTGTTTGCCACTCCATGACGCGCAGATCCAACTGTGTCGGTAACATAATATAGCGTCGGCCGCCCGAAGCATTATTTACGACCAAATCGGGAATCGCTAATAGTCCCTCTCCCGAAGATGGCAATTGGCCGGATAACTGAAGCTCGACGGACTCCGACGCCGCCACTGGCTCATTGAGAAGTAGAGTCACCTGACGTCCCAAGGGCGACTTAGTAGACTGCCCCACGATACCTAGCGACGTAGGTTGAAGCACGTAGGGTTCCCGAAAGTTATCCGGCATGGAAATGTTCAGCTGCGCTACCACTCCATCTTGCACATCGATACGCGCCTTCAAGCTAACGGTGTGGCCGACATCAGAAGAACTGATCTGGGTTACAGTATCAGCTGTGAACCGACGTTGATTCCCCCGCACTCGAAGTTGACGATTGCTAGTGAGATCGTCGGCGCGCCAGGCGTATTGGCCTACGAATATTCCGGTGGAATCGGAAGTGACAGACTCAGAGACAATCTCCGAGGGAGCGGTAATCGGATCCACCCAATCCACCAGTAGAGATGGGTCGCGATAGAGATCCATGCGGACTTCTCCCCGGTCAGCGCCACGTAGCACTATATTGGGCGTTGCCACGATTCCGTCTGGATTCGGACGAGTTCTACCTCTTAAGCTCAAGATATGTGGTTGATTGGTCGGACGACTGAGAAATACCGTCACATGCGACGAATTAGAATGGCTCCAGCGAACAGGCAAGGTCTTACCGTCCGATTGCTCGACCACGTTGATCTCGTCGATCTCCAAAACTTCAGGCACTTGGAGTCGATGAACTAGGCATTTTCCGATCACTTGACTGATCGTGGCGTTGTAATTCACCTGCATTCCTAGTGAGTCGCAGAGCAGCAGCATCGATTGTTGCGCTGCGAAAGTGTCGGGATCCGGCCAGACCGATAACGACCACTCCGGCGCTTCCTGATCTAGTGAGTAGGCGAACAGTGGAGTGTCCTTCGCATCGCCCCATTCTGAAGAGAACTCCGAAGCAGATATGCTCCGCATCGATTCGGTGGTTTCTTCCTGATAAGACAACCCCGAGCCCACGCTAACGGCAAAGAGCGACCGAGAAGGAGTTACTCCTTTCAGACGCACACTAGGGAAATAGAAATTTCCCAGAGACGCTGTGCGCTGGACCTGGAACGTCAATGGAACTCGCAAGTTGGTGCTCAAGCCAGACTTTAGAACTAGACTCGCTGTACCAGGCTTATTCAAATTCGAATCGATTTTTTCGATAGGTGAATGCTCGTTCGGCGGCAATAATTTTAGCTGCGAAGAAAAATCCAGTTGCAGTTGTCGAGGCGGCGCGCCGGATCCGCGAAACATCAGCTGAACCTCAAGCCGAGTGAGCGCCTTATCAACACGTAGCCACGACAGTTGATCTACGTCCGATGTGAATTCTGAATTCTGCTGACCGGCAGCAACTGCCCAGTCAAGTTGCAGCGCGTCGGTGGGTGCCAAGGTGGTTCGCCAGATCCTTGTTTCGTCGTCCATCTGGATTTTTCCAGCATCAGCAATGCGTAGCTCCTTAGCCGTTGCTGGAACGGCCAACTCAAGTCGGACGCCCGGCATTCGTGGGATTTGCAATTTCAGTAGAGAGTGTTGTCCAGAGGTGTCGAATTTGGGCCTCAACATGACTTTTAGATGATGCACTCCAGTGCCCAGTACGTCGATTCGACAGCCATTTCCGTCTGGCCGCCAAGTGAGCGGTATGACATTGCCGTCCAAGGTACATGACTGGTCGATCCAAATCCCGTCAGATTTCCGCAACGGCAATATAATCCGACTTCGGGGAGAGAGGCACTCTAACTCGAAGGATATAGTCCAGGGAATTGCTAAGTTAGAAGGCTCTTGGGTTGCGCTCTGTAAACTACCGCGGATCGCCGTTGCCAAGAGCAAGTAACTAGAGTCGTCACTCCCCAAACCATTTTGTGCATCCTGGAGAGTCGCATAAAAAGATTCAGACAAATAGATATCATCGCCAATAAATTCACCCCGATTGTCGATTGGGACCAGGACCCGAGGCAGGTTGAAATCATCGGCTGGCTGTTCGCCTAGTGTTGGCGTTCCATAAGTTTCGCTCGCTATCAGCAGATTGAAAATCAAGAAGACTAGCGGAGTGCTTCGCACCAGAATAGCTTGCGTCGAAAGGTCGCGCGACTTCTTCGCGACATACGTAACCACGAATCGCAACACTATAGCCGAGAGGATTCCTACCAGAATCGCTTGTGGTATTGTTAGCCAATAGGGAGGCGCTACCATGCAAGCGGCTGTAGCCGAGGCCAGTGCCAAGATTACCCGGTCAGTTCGCTGTTCCAGCCACCACATACCTCCCACAACTGTTGCCAGCCATACCACATACCAATAAGCCTGTTGGACATATGCGCGACGTACGACAACCGAAGGAGGCTGATCTACGAATTCGATCGTGCAAGCTCGGTGTCCTACGTCCGACATCGAACTGACTTGCGAGTCGTTCCAGACAGGAATTCTCATTTCGGGTGCAGCTCTCCACTGTGCAACAGTTACGAGATCACCTACTGAGATGTCAGAGCTGGATTCGAAGTCGAGCAGCAGGTGTTCCGAGCGGATGTAATAGACTCGAGGCGTGCCCGTCGGATGAATGTCCTCACTCCAGTGCGCTACTCGATCGGAAGTCGTTACAATGATGCGACTGGGACTGACTACCAATACCAAACCATGACTAGCCAACCGTCTGGATTCTTGTTCCGAGTTGGTTGCTGTTAGATCACTTTTGGTCACCAACGTGGAACTTCCTTTAGGGCGGCTCTTCGCATTGATCTCTGCCGCCTGTATGGCCGACACGTCGATCAAGACGATCTCTTCAATATTCATAGCGTGGACTAACCCACCTAGCAGCTGCCCCCAAGTCTGTTCGCCGTCACTTCCCATCCGCGTGGCCAAACGATTAACAAACTGCTCTGCAATCATTCGAGTCCGTAAGCCCTCGACTGGGGCGGACCATAGTTGAGGCCAAGCGCTGGCGCGTAGCGGTTGAAAGACTTCTTGGCCAACTGGTCTCGCCAACGGGCCGAACAGCCTCTGTCGCCAGGGCACCCGACGAGTGGAATACCCAGTAATCAAATCGTCCGGCACATATTGTTCAGGCGTCCAGAGCGTCCAGCGACTTAAGTGAACGGGGAACGAGCAGAGAGGCAACACAGGCTCTATGGTTGTGGCGCGCCCAAGAGCTGGCCCCCGCGACACGTAATGCAGAGCCAACTTCGGATATCGCTCGCCTTCCTTCAAACGGAACCGAAACGTCCGGTCTGCCATCTGTAAATTGCTCGGCACAAGTTGTTGTTCGTCGAGCCAACACGCTTGCAGTTCAGTCTGTTCGGGAACCTCAATTGCGACTTCCGCTGCACCTGTGTTTTCTAAATAATATACGGCTGAGTATATCGCCGCTCCGTCAGCTGCCTGATGCGATTGAAATTCAGCAAGCCACGCAACCAGAGACTCCACCGACACCGCGTCCGTTTTGAGGATTGCCAGGGGGGAAGATCTTCTACTGCGTCCTGTATGACCCGACTCCCAACGGTAACACCCGAGCAATGGTAGTAAATTTCTACTGGCTGTTTCGGACGACTCCCATCCGACCGGAATCCAGCCCGAATCGATGACCTGCAGGTCGGCGATCGAACCGTGCAGCGCGATGTGGCCGTTCCACCGCGTAGCTTGGGGAAAACGAATCGCATTCCAGACAGACGACTCCTGTACCGGTGCCGAGTATTGAATTGAGAGACGCACATTTTGAGTAGCAGCGAAAGGCAGCTTTAGTAGGTAGAGAACACCCTCGCTCTGGCCGTTAGTCTCTTCTTCGGGCGCGCGAAGCGGTCGAGGCTCCGTACCTCCTTCTTGACCGAGTAGTTCCCACTTTGCCTCGGGGGGGAGCGGGTCGTCGAAACGCACAGCGATTTCTGAAATCGGGCCGTCCAGCGGTTGGCATTCAATCTCATAGCGCTGAATCGCGGTTTGCGTCGTGATGCTAAGTTCGGCCGCTACACGCGCTTCGTACTTCGTCCGAGCAGGACGCATGGAGACAATCTGACTACCGTCCAAGTCTGTAAGATCGACCAGTTCACCCACAATCGGGCTAGGCAGCAACGCCGCCACGGAGTGCGAGAGTTGATCGAGGACGACTCGCGCTTGCTCTAACCCATGCAGCAATTCCATGGTTTCTTGACGACGGCTACGCAACAATAATAGGTGGCTCTGCTCACTCGCTTCGTCAAACCGCAGTATTTTGAGTCGTTCCACATTCGTTGGAAGCAGATCGCCTGCCTGCTGCGCGCGGGCGTCAAACTCGATCGTCAGGGGATCGTCCGGTCGAATTGATCTGTTTAGCTGCAGACGTAATATGCTCTTATCCCCTTCTCCTTGCACATGCCATTCCCGTAGTGCAGTAGCGGGTTCGGCCTTTACGGACTCTATCACCCAACCCTCGGCGATCCCGGCTGATATCTGGTAGGTCGGTTGATCCCGACAGGAAATCCTGGCAGAAATGCGGGCCGTAGTTTCGTTAGTGCCTAAGTCGGCTGCAGTGGCAACTTCTACGTCTAGTCGCGGCGTGCGTCGATCAATCACTACGTTCACGGTAGCTCCGTCCGACCACTCCTGGACACGATATGCTTCCATCGAAGCGGCCTCGGACTGTAAGCCCACAATGTGTTCGACCGTCGCCGACTCGGTGGAGAGCGAGAGTAATTGCAGATTGGGTGAAACTACTACCAGCGATGTCCCCTCAGTCCAGCCATCACCCAGTGGGCGAATCGTGGGTAATAACCATTGCTGGTCCAATTTAATCGGGGCCAAAGCCTGAAATTCAATCTCCTGAGACTTCTCGGAGTTGCTGACATGAACAAGTAGCTCGCGGTCGGTCGGGGACTCTCTCAGCTGCCAGTCGACTGGATTACCATCAAGAGTGACCGAAGCGATTCTCAAATCTCGTCCAATCGAGTAGCGAATTTCGCTCGTCGACGATTCCCGAGGTTCATAGCGGAGCGACGAGGTCAATCGCAGGCCCTCTGGCTGCAGACGATACTCTGTTGCTTGGCTTACCCTGAGCTGAACCTGCGGAACCTTGGTTGCCACCGCCCTAAAGAGTTGTAGCAAGTGGGGGCCGTGACTAGACAACTGAAACGACCAATGTCGCCTTCCAGCCGACACTTGCTCGGTGCGAATCAGTTTTGCTGCTGAGAGAGTGACACGATACTCGGCAGATAGAGTCAACTCAAAAGTTTGAAGTACTACAGGCGGTAGTTGAAGGTCGAACATTAAGGCGCCATCTTCGGTTTGCCGGCCCCGTAACTGCCAATCAATTTGCAAACTTCCTGAGCTAGGAGTCAGTACTCCCCAGATAAGGTCCGACTGGTTCTTCCGCCCTAGTCCCCACTTTGCTGGCACTGGCGCAGCGCCCTGCCAATTAGCGGACAGGACTGCTAGGTTCAACGGCTCCAATGCAGTTATTGTGGGCTCTTCTGTTGGCGACTGGATGGCGAAGGAACCAGTTCCCACCAACAGTGTGTCGTCGGATAACTCAGCACGGTACTCGGCACTGCTCAAGCGGGCTACTGTTGTGGAAGTAACTTTCTCAGCGCGGCCTTTCCGAACCAGTTCCTCGAATTGTCTAGTGGTTACTGGTAGGTAACGCTCTGAACCCGTGGGCCAGGTTTCGGGAGATTCCGCGGGGACGAAAACCCGTCGGTAGGCCGTGGCATCCGGAGAAACGGATGATTCGCCTGGCTTCTGGCCCTGTGCCAAAGAACCGTTAAACCATAACGCCCCGAGCGCTAAGGCCATCAACATTAGCCAAGGGGTAGGCGGCAGGTTTAACGTCGATTTGATCATGACTCCGAGCCACTCGATTGTGTGGCGATAGTCGGTTGCTCGTCGACGTCGTCGGTGATGCGCTGATTCTGGACCCAGGATTCGGTGGCCGAGGCAGAAGGAGCAGTGGAGACAGAGCCTGCCAATGTGAAATCTGCACCAGTGTTCTGCGCGAAGGTTCGCTTCAAAACGATTGCTGCCAGCGTCATGACACCTCCCCAAAATACGGCCTGGCCGACAAGTAAGGTGACCTCAGGATAAACCAACAATAGGGCTAGTAGCGCCAGCACCAATCCCAGCCAGAAATAAACCTTGCTGGCGATTGATGTATAGATACAAAGCAGCCCCACACCGAATGCCGCTAGAGTTGAGGCCGCTACGAGCCAGGTCTGGCGAGCGACTATCACTTCGACGGCGGCAGGAATCTCGAACGCGCTATATAGATATTCGCTAGTCGACGGCGGTGGCGGGGGTACTATCGTTGCTCCCGACCATTGCTCCAGGTCCGATTGTGATCGGGTCGGTTGTCGACCCCAGCGCAGTTGCCTCCAGCCGAGCCAAAACTCGCTTGCCATCGCCTCGGGCGAACGAGCCACTTGCCAGCCTCGAGGCAAAACCAGATGCCAGAAAACGGGGACGCTTACTGGCCGACAAACCAATCTTGGCAATGTGGTGCTGAGCATTCCGCCGCTGAACAGACCGGCTGAATAGTGGTACCGGAGCTCCAGCACGTGGAGTTCATTGGGCGAATCGGTGGAAAGTGCTACCGAAATCTGTGATTCACCGTTGCGATGGTATTCGATTGGCTGGCCATCTAGCAGCACCTCCAGAGGTTGATTCGCCGCTACAGGGGGTAGCTCGACATGAACCTGCTCATGAGGCGACCGAAATCGGAATACGGCCCTATCTTGCTGGCGATCGCCTGCGACCCACGATTGCAGCCAAGCGCGCTCTAGAATAGCGTTCTGTAAGTCCTGAGCCGATGTTTTCCGCACGAGTAGTGGTAGCTCCCGTTGTCTACCATTCCCCCGCAGCAGCAACAGAGACTCGTTTATTGCGTTCGAATTGTCTGCTTTTCGCGACGTCCAGGAGTCTGCGTCTGCTGTCTGACTTAGAGCGACCCGCCTCGGCTGATCGGCATTGACTGCCACTTCATGCAATGCGATCTCGTCGGAAGGAATCACCAACGGCACCGTCACCTGCGCGGGATTATTCGGTGTCGCTTCGAGATAAGGTATCTCGTAGTCCACTTCAATTTGGAAGGTCCTTTGCAGAGGACGCAGTAACGAGACAGCCATCTGCCGGACAGCAGAATTTACATCCGTCGTGCCGGCCCTAGGGCTCATCGAGACTTTCTTGCCATCGAGTCGTACTTCGATCGACTCTTCGATCAGAGTAATTTTAGGCACCTGCAGCAATATCTGTGATAGCGGACGATGCTTCACGTCGTAATCAAACTGTTGGCGAACGGTTATATGTTCTTCCTCAACGTCTACCGTCGATAGAACATCGACGGCTACTATTCGTGCGCGTCGAGTGATCTCCGCGTCAAGCGATGCCTGAGATAGGAATGTTCGAAAAACAAGTGGGTCGTCCGCTTCGGCAGATACTAGCTCGGCCGCAGAAACGGAACCCAGCCCTACCAGACTGTTCAAATTGGTTGTCACCTGAAGCGAAGGGTCAGCGCGTAACGTCAGTTCGCCAGGCAGCACGAATCCCCCCAAAGCTTCGGGCAGAGGGAATGATATTTCGCCCAAGTCAATGGGCCGCCGAACTACTAGGGCGATCCTGGCGCGCTGTACATCGGGATTCACCAGCGGCAGTACCAACAAGCCCTCTTGAGTTTCCACATATCGATCTGCATCGACCGTGCCGCCACTCTCGAGCGGATCGTCTGTCAACTGCCAGCCTCGCAGATCGATACGCACGGCGAACGTGTTCGCTCCGGAAAACTGGTAGTCGAAGTCAACCTGAAGGCGTGCCTCGTCAGGATTGATCTGCAGTTCGTACTGTGGTCTTACATTAACGCGGCGCTGCTTTGGTACCATATGTACCGAGAGCGTCCAAGGAAAGCGCGCGTAAGCGAACGCAGCTGTTGCCGACCGTACTTTAGGTTGGTCCGGTGAAGCGGCTAGTGCTACCTGTTTCAAATCACCTGTCAAATCGAAGTAAGCCTGCAATTGTTCATCAATTTCCAGTTCCAATAAACCTGACTGCCGAACCGCACCGACGACCTCAAACCCTCCGAGTTCACAGAGGTTTGGTTCTTCCTCGAAAGTCTGTTCCGCGGCGAGCTCCAAATTCCAGGGGTCTCCCGTTGGTCGCAACGGTCGAATTTCGATGAGTCGTCCCAGCTCATCCTCTGTTTCTGTGACGACCGCTTGTAGTTCAGGCGGAGGTTCAACGCGTGTCGTCTTCGAGCCTGTGGGCAGGCGTACTTGCACCAGTTTTAACGGGATCCCAAAGCTGTTGATTTGCAGACTTGCAACATACTTTGCGCTTAGGCGATCCACGCGTACAGACAAACTCCCCACTGACTCGAGCGTCGTTGCCAGCTCGTTGCCCTGATCATGTAGTCGATTCCACTGCACTCGGAGCGGACTAGCATGGCCGCGCATTACAATGGTTGTTTGTTCGTTTTCTGAGGTACTCGATTGCTGTAGAACGGGTGATATTTCGAATTCAGCGTCGGTCAAAGGGACCGTCAACTCGGTAATTGAAACCGTAGCATGCGGGGGCGAGAACTCCAATTCCCATCCACCTGCGACCGAAGTGACTTTCGCCAACCCGTCGAGCACGATCCTGCGTTGCCTGCCAGCTTCGCCTTGCAGCCAGGCAACATGCATTTTGCGTTGGGCGTCGTACACGAGACACTCACCCTCGACTCTCTTACCTAAGTCGATTTGTTGGATAATTAGATTTGGAAGACTGAGCGGAATGTCGACCCAACCATCGGCGTGCGTAGTTAACAGTAGCTCGATTTGTAGCCGCGCATGGTCTTCGTCAACCGAGCCAGAGGTCTCCATCGTGTCGACTACATAGCGAGGCGGTCGGACGTTGCCTTCGTTACTGTCGCCCCAGGCCTGCAGGAAATTCTCGTAGCGAAAGCCGAGCACTTTACGAAGCTTGCCATCTTTGTCAGGCAGCAGAAATACATCGGGTGCCGCCGGCTGAATTTCAGGTGCTAGTTGCCACGGGTCCGTCGCAGGAACATCTTGAGCCTGCGCAGACCCCAACAGGGCCCACTCAAAGGCGATTAACAATGTGATTAGTGGCGCGCAACGCACGGTGAGAAGTCCGAAAAGCAGCTTCACTGCCCCTGCCCCAACATGGCGAAGTATACAACTTCGCGAATCTGGGGGATCGACGAAAGCCGCGTTCGGAGAGAGACTGCCCATCCCGAGTCGAATTTCGCGAATAGCGGCATCTAGTGGGAAATACCTCCATTGTACGCTGATATTGCGCTCACCAGAAGCTTTTCCTCAGGTCAGGTTGCCTCCGCGAGCAACGGACTTTCGGCTTCTATTCACTGCTGGAAACCATCGTGCCCCGTAACGCTCTGTGGAGCTGGGATGTCGCGGTCGCCAGATAGTCGCCACTCGAAAGGTCGTAATTCTCGCCTAAAACAGAAGTGGCCACTCCGCCTGCCTCCTGCACAAGCAGCACTCCAGCGGCAGAGTCCCAGGGATGGATGTCAAAGGCCCAATTGCCGTCGAGTCGTCCGCAAGCCACGTAGGCTAGGTTCAAAGCCGCTGAGCCAGATCGACGCATTGCCTGGCAGATCGGTGCAACCTCGAGAAACGCCTTTACGTCAGGCGATTCTAGCCGCATCTGAGGCGGAAAACTCATCGCTAGCAAGGCCTCTGGTAGCTCCGCCGAGTTACGTGGCTTGATCGGCTCTCCATCGACTGAAGCGCCCCCTCCCTTGGAAGCCAGAAAAAGCTCGTCTCGGATTGGATCATAAATGGCCCCCGCCACCGGCTGGCCCTGCCTAGCTAACGACACGGACACTGCAAAAAATGGGAAATCATGGATATAGTTCGTAGTTCCGTCCAAAGGGTCGACAACCCAGCAGTACGGCCGACCGAGCTGCTGTAGGTCTGGAGACTCTTCGCCCAGGAAACCGTGATCCGGAAATTCCTCGAGAATTACAGCACGAATCGCTGCTTGCGAGGCCAGATCGGCGTCAGTTACGAAGTCTCGATCTCCCTTGGTATGCGTGGAAAAGCGCCCTCGCCAGTCCAGTAGTTGTTTTCCACCAGCTCGTGCAGCGGAAGCGCAGGTGGCCAACATCTCATCATTTTCTAGCACTGTTGAAGCCTTCCTCGGAGACAAATCAGGGCATCCCTGTGGTCGTAACACTATGCCGTTTAAGCAATAACGTCATTTTGAACGGGTCAGTCTAGCAGGCACAAAAGTTTTTCTTTATTTGGCGTATGTGAAAAGCTGGACACGGCTGATGAAATGAGTATGATCATTAGTGAACGGACAGAATTTGACCAGGGGAGTCTATTTGCATTTCCAACCACATATTTTTCTTGTGGTAGGCAATTGCCTGATCTTTATTATCCCCCCACAGTAGACACTTTGGCCTCTTCTCTGTTCCGGCCCCGTCGCGACACCCTCGGGTGTTCGGCGGGGTTTTTTATTGCCTGGTTCCGTTCATTCCCGACAAGTCGATGACCAGTAGTCTTTCTGCTACAACACCTTGGCAATTCGATCTCTCTACTCCAAAGCTCCGTACGACACAACTCTGCGGATCTCTTACGCTTGACGATCCCGCAACCGGCATTTGTCAGCTCAAATGGAAGAACGTCGCGGTCGAAGGCTCGATTTTAGGCATCTCCGCTGACGAAAGCGGAACGCCGCGCGAGGCGTTCACCCGTGGAACGGATTTGGTTGCCGTTTACACTGCCGCTGGTCCGCCGAGTTTCAATTGGCAAGTTTATTGGCGGGCGAACCAGCGCGACTCGGGCGTGGTGCTGCTCGACACGATCTTGTCGCTCCAAACCGATTTGTTGGAGAGTTTTCCAAGCGTGACCACCCGTTCTCAACTTGCAGCTAATGAAGCATTGCTCGTTTGTGCCGACGGAGCTACCAAAGAATTGGACCCGCCATTGTTCGGCACCGACCCGATCGAGGACTGCGACTGCCTCGTGCTACGATCAACTTCAAGCGACTGGAGCTATGCGGAGATGACTCATCCATTGGATCAGTGCACTCTGCAGCTAACCAGGTCGGAGCAAGGACTGGTCTCGGTACGGCGCAAATTAGGAGGCAGTTTCTTAGAAAGAGGCGTCATCCGCCGCATGAGGATTCGTGGAGCGTTTCTGCCCAGGGAAAGCGACCTAGAGCGGGCCGCTGAACTGTTTACGGAATTGGCGACAGAGTTGCCACCATTGACGGCCTGAGAATCTTCGACCAACAGCGTTAGGCTCGGCCGGCTCGTAAAATACTTTGAATGCTGCTCCTCAAAGTGAAGTAAGATCTGCGGCAGCTCGAAGTTGGGAATATGTCGAAATACTTCTCTCAAATGAGTGCTGCATGCACTATCGTCTATTATAATCTTGAGGGAATCCAGTTGGGGGCTTGTGAGTAGCGAGGTGGCGATATGAGGATTCATGCACTTGTCCTGTTCGTGCTGGCACAGTCCGTCAATCTCGCGTCACTCTTCGCCGAGGAGCCTCGGAAAATTCTCCCCGGCTATGTAGTTGGCACTGTTGATGGGAATACCATTACGGCGGCCGACATTGGTTTGACCGCGCCGATCGATACTTCGCTTGAGTTCGACGCGCGAGATACTGAATTGTGGGCTCTAAGGGGACGCATCACAAAGGCATTCGGCAAGCCTCTCAGCGATCGCTTTGTCAAAGAGCGTAAGATTGATGCGACTGAGCAAGAGATCGCTACGTACAAGAAAACGGCAGAGAAGCGGCGCTCGAAACACTTGAGCGAAACTGAGGCTCAGTTTGATCGAGTGAAATCTGAGCTCGCATCGCCTAACCTATCGAGGGAAGTCAAAGCCAAACTGGAAAAAGACAAGGCGATGCTTGATCGCTTACTGCCTTCATTGCGCAAAGCGTCCGATGCCGAAGTCCCGGACGAGATAGCGAGGATACAGATTGTCGCACGAAAGACCGAGCAGGCGCTGCATAAGACATATGGCGGGCGAGTGATCTTTCAGCAGGCAGGCCCCGAGGCTCTCCATGCCCGCCGTTTGTTATTCGAGGAAGCCGAGAAGAAAGGCGACCTGATGTTTGAAGATGCTGGAGTGCGACATCTATTTTTCTATTACTACTCGAATATGAATCATGTTGTTGTCGACGCGAAAGTACTAGAGAAAAGTCCTCAGGCTAGAACGGCTCGTCCGGCAAGCGTGCCGAGCCAACCTACTGCACTGCTAAAGGAAATCCACACAACGCCTCAGGTAGCGAAAACATGGATTATCTCGGAGACCTCCGCCAAGCCAACCGAACTCACTCCCAAACGACTCGTTCCTGTAGAGTCGGGCGTCTGGTTCGGCGGCAGACTACCCGGTAGCCGCTCAGACCCAATTGGTTTCTTGGATCTAAACACAGGTAGCGTTACTGTTCTGATCGAAAATGGCGGTGCGCATTGGGACGCGGTTGGAAGGGAGGCCATCGCAGTCCAACTAGATCGAAAGAGCCTTGTCCGACTCAACGCTGTTGATCAGAGTGTCGAGACGTGGGACAAGCCACCAAAAGATTGCCAGTACTTCAGCCAGGTAGCGGCATATAAACAACACTTTTGCATTAGTTCGCCTTACAACCCTGTATGGGTTTTCGATCCTTGGTTAAATACTTGGCAGAAGATCGAATTAGAGCTGGTCACTGACTTAGACTCTGAGAGGTTGGGACCAGGTTACTATCGGCCCTCCATGATACGTTTCGTGATTGGACCTACCGGTAATCTTTGGGGCTTCCAGGGAACTCATGATGCACGTCGCGGGAACGCAGTTTGCCGCTATGTTCCCGAGCAGGCAGAATGGGAGCACTTCGGATTCCCTTGGGCTACGGCGCGCGGCGACGATCACTGGCCTATTGGCGAGACAGACAATGTCGTCATGTTTGCGGGGCGAACAGATCTTTTGTTTTTCGACAAACAGTCTCACCGCTGGAGTACGACACAGACTGTTTGGCCAAAGGGCAGCTACGCTTCCGCCAAGTTCACTCCCTACGGAGTGTTGATCCCCGTTGGCGACACGGTAAAGCGATTGACACCAGATCTGTCGGAATGGGAAAGCGTGGCGAATCTTGGCACGGGAGAACGCATCACCGCTATTGCCGCGTTCAGGGGCTCTCTATTTCTAGCCACAGCTTCGGGAATCTACGTGTTAGAGGAGACCGACGCAAATTTTTTTAGGGAGCCTAAGCTCTACGAGTGGAAACTTGCGGATCAGGCAAAAACTTACAATGCGGTTTTCGGATTGGTGTCTCAAGATCTCGTTCTCACGCTGGCCGACAAGCTTTGCAACGCTTCGATCGAGGGCGATCTGGAGAGCGTCAGGACCCTACTTTCACAAGGTGCGGATACTGAAGCAACGACCGATTCTGCGGGATCGACACCCCTGCTCCTGGCCTGTTCCAAAGGACACTTTCATGTAGCAAAATTGCTCATCGAAAACGGTGCTGATATTCATGCCAGAAACAATTTTCGGAAGAATGCCTTGACTCTGGCTGCACTCCACGGGCACAGACAGATTGCCGATTACCTGTTGTCGAAGGGCGTCAAGAGATAAGTGCACGTTGTGATTTGCGGTACTGTTTTACTAATTCCCTGGCGCAGATTTACGCTTGCCAATGGTTGCTACTAAGGTTCACTGGCATACCTATCTACCCGTTAATTAAACGCAGCTAAGGGCCTAGGCCGGTTCGCTAGAACTCTGCGGGGGAACCTATTTCGTCGCCATCGATGGTGCTGAATCCTTGGTAAACTGTTGGCGAGATGCTTTCGTTTACGAAATGGACAGACCCATCGGCGATCAGGAAATTTCCTCCACCGACATGAAAGCTATAGAAGCCTCGTGCCCGGTCTAGGGGGTCCTGGCAATCTAGGTTCGGGGTCCAGTCGATTGAGACAGAAGTGGGAATGGCGTTGAGTGGCGCGAGAATGTCATCTGTCGTTCCAAATTCACCATCAGGGCCAGGATTCTGTGCCGTGACTGCCAAAACGGATCCGTGCCCTCCCTCGTTCCCCGTTTCGTTGAGGCCATCGAAATCAGCTTTGGACCAGACCTGGCCCATCGTCATGCCCGGTCATCCTCACGTCGAAGCGGCCGGCAAGTTGGGATTGCTAGCCGCTTCGCCCATGGCAAATGTTCGTGATAGACCGTCGGTTACTTCGGGGATGCGCACCCGGCTGTTGATGTCGAACATCCCGCCTCCCGCGGCTTCGGCACAGTAGTACGCGCGCGGTCCTTTGGAGAAGGCGAAATCAGTTGGTGCACCCATCACACCGCCATCTTGAGGTACCTCGCTGCCACTGGATGGGCACAAATAGATATTGAGACGGGTTTGCCTCGCATCGCGGTTGTTGTCGCTCCGCCAAGGGCTGGAGAAGTCATACAGATCGTGTAGATTTTGCTGCTCCAGGAAGGGGAGCAGTAGGGCAAACCCGGAATGGTCTCCATCATGAAAGTCGCCGGCCTTAGCCTGGTCGCTTTCAGCTACAACACCTGCTGGAAAACGTTGGTGCGTATCGTGGTATTCGTGCAGCGCTAAACCGAGTTGCTTCAGGTTATTGGAGCACTGTGTACGCCTGGCAGCCTCGCGCGCTGATTGGACAGCCGGCAGGAGCAGAGCAACAAGAATCCCAATAATTGCGACCACGACCAGGAGTTCGACTATGGTAAAACCAGGGCGATGCGAAAGACGAGGGGACATCGTTCTGCGTTACTCCAAAATGGGCAGCAATTTCGGTCAGAAGCGTTGCTAGGAGCTAGTATACACTCTGGGAATCAAGGATGAAAAGGGTAACCGTTTTTCACCGAGTATCCTCAAAAAAACTCCAATCATTCGCCTGCTAACCAGACCGAAACGAGATTAGAGCGATTTCACAGCAGGAGGTTGTCAGGTGCTCTAGACGACGGATAAAACTCTCCGATTGTACCGCTATAATTGGAGCATAACTTCGAGCATAACACGTTAACATTATTAGTCGGGCGGAAATTGTGAATTCAGACCGACGCACCGAACAAGACGTCCTCTAGATGGCCAATAATCGTACTCGATTTCTCAGCCAGGATGTCGATAATCGAGCGTGCACATTGATGCACCGATCTTTTACAACCTATCAGTTTGACTGCAGACGAGATTCTTTCTGTTGAGCGTTTTTAGAGGGGAAAGAATATGAGCGAATTTTTTCCCTCTCGATCGGCCGTTCTGCCTTATTTCGCCGAGTCGCTCAGTGCGCAGGACGGAAAGAATGGAATCGGCGGATCAGCAGGAAATGGTTCACTGGGGAAGAAACTCGTTGAATTTATCCCCATCGAGTGTGCCCCGAGCCCTTGTTCACCAGTACAGCAAATGAATCGTCGGGAAAAAACGAGCGACTTTTTTCCCAGAAATCGTTTTCTTGCTGTCGAGAAGATATTTGGCTTTTAGCTGCTAGCCTATGGAGCTTTGCGTAACTTCGGTTTGCTTACTTCTACAGGCGCGCCATTGGTAAGTGATGAGATGACGCCAGGTGAACTGGTGAGGTCGGAAACCGAGATCAACTCTGCCAGGCCCGCGCCTGCTAAAGTCGATCCGCAGACGTAACGCCCGGGATTAATCCAATCGTTCATCAATTCGCGTGAGACACCAAACAGATCGGCTAGCATCGCGTCCATGTCTTTTTCGAGTTGGCCAAAATGTCGGGCCCACTCGGCCGCTTCTGCCAAGCCGACGTTTTCTTCGCTCTGCCATTTCATGGGATGAAACAGCAAAATGCTGTAAGCGGTTACGAAACGCCGTTCGCAAGCTGCAAAGGGCCAAAGTGCCGCAGAAGAACATTCACCCGTGACGATACCAGTCGCGCGCAGGCCGCGGAGGCGAATCAGAGTCATCAGCGACATCGCACAATAGGGGCTTCCGCCGGGCGAATCGAAGTAGAGCGTACACTCGCCCCCAGGTGGAACGTCGAGCAAACGATCGGTTAGCTCGGATTCATGCTCGGTGAGATCACCGACGATGGCAATTTCTGGTATGCGTTCCGCTTCGTCTTCTTGGTGGTCCTGCGTCATCTGTTAGGTTGCTCGTCGGGTGGAGATGGTCTCTGACCTTCAGCATTTCTGCTGCGACAACACCGCAGTTTGCCACCTAGGCCCTACGGAGTGCTCCTTCAATTAATCCACCTCCATTGTAAGATGATGGGCCCGATGCTACCAGTTTCGGTGGTAAATCAGACCAGATTTCTTGGCCCGATCGGCTAAGTAGGGTTTTAAGCCCTAACTACCTGCTAGCGAGAGAATTGCGTAATAATCTCGGCACTGAGTTGGCCATAGCGTTGGATGGCCGCTTCCCGATTAAAACGATTTTACCGAACGAATCAACCCATTACGGCCCAGTAGAGCACCAAACTAAATGGGATATCACAGTCTCAGACAGTGTGTCGAGGACCTGGAGCGCAACGGGCAACTGCTTCGTCTGCAGCAGCCGATCGATGCTCGGCTTGAGGCAGCCGCGATTCACCGCCGTGTGGTCGCGGCGGGGGGGCCGGCTTTGCTGTTTGAGAACGTCAAAGACTGCCGTTTTCCGATGGTCAGTAATCTGTTCGGCACACGGGAGCGAATGCAGCTGATGTTTCGCGACGGATTAGAAGCCGTGAAACAACTGATCGAATTACGCTCTCAGCCGAAGCTAGCACTACGCCAACCTTGGCGATATTTGGGCGTGCCGCGAGGAGCGCTTTCGATGGTGCCTGTGAATTGCAGCACCGGAGCCGTGTTGGCCCAACAGACGACGATTAGTCAGTTGCCGCAACTGATAAGCTGGCCCCGCGATGGCGGAGCCTTCGTTACATTGCCGCAGGTTTACACCGAGGATGTCCGCCAGCCGGGTGTTCGTCGTTCGAACCTCGGTATGTACCGCGTGCAACTTTCAGGCGGAGATTACACTGCGGACAAGGAAATCGGATTGCACTATCAGATTCATCGTTCTATCGGTGTACACCATGCAGTGGCGGTTGAGGCAGGCAAGCCGTTTCGGATTAACATTTTTGTGGGCGGCCCCCCGGCGATGTCACTGGCTGCAGTAATGCCTCTGCCCGAAGGAATGAGCGAGTTGACGTTTGCCGGGGCGCTGGGACGGCGACGGGTGAGGATGATTCGTCGCCGCGATAGCCTGCCCATTCACGCCGATACCGATTTCTGCATCACCGGTGTGATCGATCCCGGTCGCCTGCTACCCGAGGGACCATTTGGCGATCACTTGGGGTACTACAGCCTCGCCCATCCGTTCCCGGTAATGAAAGTCGACGGGGTTTACCATCGCAACGATGCAATTTGGCCCTTCACGGTAGTTGGCCGGCCGCCCCAGGAAGACACGATGCTAGGCGAGATTATTCACGAGATTACCGGACCTTTGATCCCCGAGGTATTGCCGGGGGTCGAAGGTGTCCACGCTGTCGACGCGGCGGGCGTTCATCCTTTGCTACTGGCGATTGGTAGCGAGCGCTATATGCCGTTTCTCGACGCCGATCGACCGCAGGAATTGCTAACCCAAGCTTCTGCCATCCTAGGACAGGGCCAACTGTCGCTCGCCAAGTTTCTCCTAATAGTTGCCCGCCAAGACGACGCAAAACTCAAGTTAAACGATATCCCAGCATTCCTAAGGCACTTGCTGGAGCGCGCCGACTGGACACGCGATCTGCACTTTCATACGCAGACCACCATCGACACGCTCGACTACTCTGGCAGTGGGCTGAATGCGGGATCCAAGTTGGTAATCGCGGCCGTTGGCCCGAAGCGGTTTGAGCTGCCCACGGAGTTGCCCAGCAGCTTGCGATTACCCTCGGAGTTCGAGAATCCGCGAGTTGTGTTCCCAGGTGTGTTAGCCATCGAAGGCCCCGCCTGTGCGCAGCCTTCTTTCGATTACGATGTTTCGCAGGCGTCGCGTGCTGAATCGCGCGCGGCAGTGACCGCTCCTATCGAGCGTTTCTGCGTCGAGGCCCAGCAGAGCGGATCCCTAAATGCATATCGCTGGATAGTAATAGTCGATGATTCACAGTTTGTTGCCGAGTCGCTCCGCAACTTTCTGTGGGTGGTATTCACTCGTACCAATCCGGCTAGCGATGTTCATGGCATTGGTGACTTTACCGAGGAAAAGCACTGGGGCTGCCGAGGGCCGCTGGTGCTCGACGCTCGTATCAAGCCGCATCATGCCCCGTTGCTAGAGGAAGATCCCGCAACCACTCGCCGGGTCGAAGCCCTGGCCGCCCCTGGAGGGCCGCTTCACGGAATCTTTTGATGGCTGGCTGGTGTATGGCGTGGAGCAGATTCCAGGTATCTTCTAACGCTGTAACATCTGTAGACTTCCTCCTATGAAAGATCATCCCGGAACCAACACATGGCAAAAATTACTTTTCACGGCGCCGCCCAAACCGTTACCGGATCTAAGTACTTATTAGAAGCAGGCGATGCGCGCGTACTCGTGGATTGCGGGATGTTTCAGGGCCCGAAGAAGCTTCGCCAGTTGAATTGGGAGCCGACACCTTTCGACGCTAAGAGTCTCGACGCGGTGGTACTTACGCACGCCCATCTCGACCATACGGGATATCTGCCAAGGGTCATTAAGCAAGGTTTTCAACACAAGATATACTGCACCGAAGCAACGGCGGAATTGGCCGAGATTATTCTGTATGACTCGGCGAAGATACAAGAGTATGACGCCCAGTACGCCAACAAGAAGGGCTTTAGCAAACATAAGCCGGCGCTGCCTTTGTACGACTCTCGCGATGTCGAACGAACCATCAAGCTGATTCGCGAGACAAAGCGTGGCAAGTGGTTTTCGCCAGCTAAACCAATTTGGATGAAATTCCACGATGCTGGGCACCTGCTGGGTTCCAGTCTGATCGAAGTGGAAATTCGCGACCAGGATCCTCCGCTGCGGATCGTTTTCTCCGGCGATGTAGGGCGCTACGACGGGCCGTTGTACTTCGACCCCAAACCACCCCCCGCGTGCGACTACCTGATTTGTGAAAGCACTTATGGCAATCGGGACCATTCGGATGTCGATCTCATGGACTCATTGGCGGAGGTCGTCCAGCGATCGGTCGGTCGAGGGGGTGTGATGCTGTTGGCATCGTTTGCAATCGGACGCGCCCAGCAATTGATCTACTTGTTGCAGTTGCTCAAGAAAGAAGACCGCATTCCCGACCTGCCGATATATCTTGATAGCCCGATGTCTTGCAACGCCACAAAGATCTACCTAGAACACGACGACGACCACGACCTCAGCGAAGGTGAGCTTGATGCTGACCATCCGGTATTGGCTGGTCCGCGGGTACACTTGGTTCGCAAGACTGATGAATCCAAAGCACTTAACAAGGTGGATGGCCCTGCGATCATTATATCCAGCAGCGGAATGATGACAGGCGGGCGGATCGTGCATCATCTTAAGCAGCGCTTACCAGACAAGAAGAACACGATCGTTTTAGGCGGTTACATGGCGTACGGTACCCGTGGCAGACGCATTCAAGATGGGGATGAGACGATTCGCATGCATGGCGTCGAAGTGCCCGTGCGGGCGGCCGTCGAATCGGTCCCTGGTTTGAGCGGCCACGCCGACCGTAGCGGGCTACTGCGCTGGTCCGCGGATTTGCCGAAGCCGCGAAGAGTGTTCCTAACCCACGGCGAGCCCGATAGCTCCGAGGCATTTGCAGACGAGCTGCGAAATTCGCGCGGTTGGGAAGTAGTGCTCCCAGAACTGGGCGATACGCATGATTTGGAGTGAAGGAGCTATCAAGCAAGGACGAACCAATGAGCCAACCAATGTTGCAGGCTCGAAGATCATTCAAATAGGACAGGAAAAATAATGGCAATCCCCAGCGACGTCGCACAGAATCGTGAAGCGATTCTCAATTCTAATAGCTATCTGATGGCCGAGGTCGATATTGAGTTTCTTGGGCGCGGCGAGCAACGACCTGTGCGCATGCAACTTGAGCTGCAAAAGGTCGAGACTCTGCTGCGCGAGAATGATATCAATTCGACGATTGTTGTCTTCGGCGGAACCCAGATCGTACCGAAGAGTGACGCCGAAGCTAGGCTCGCCAATGCCAAGCGGCACTTGGAACAGAATCCTAACAACCAGCGCTCTGCGCGTAGCGTCGAGCGAGCCGAGAGCGTATTAGCCAAGAGCCGCTACTACGACGACGCTCGGGAATTCGGTTTACTGGTTTCCTCGACCTGTCAGACCAACGGCAAATGCGAGTTTGTCGTTGCCACGGGTGGCGGGCCGGGAATCATGGAAGCCGCCAACCGAGGTGCGTACGAAGTCGGCGCCAAAAGCATCGGCTTTAATATCGAATTACCGCATGAGCAAGAGCCAAACCCTTACATCACTCCGCAACTTTGCTTTCAGTTCAGTTATTTCGCACTTAGGAAATTCCATTTTGTGTTGCGGGCAGCAGCCCTAGTAGTTTTCCCCGGCGGTTTTGGAACACTCGATGAGCTTTTCAATACGCTCACTCTGCGACAAACAGGTCGCATGCAGGAGATTCCGATCATCCTGTACGGTCGCGACTATTGGACTCGAATCATCGACTTCCAGGCACTCGCCGACGAAGGTGTGATCGCCGACGAACATCTCGACTTAATCTATTTCGCAGAGACGCCCGTTGAGGCTTGGAAAATCATTTCCGAGTTTCATCATTTGGAGAAGTAGCGTGGTAGATTCGAGTCCGCGCGTGGCACTTGTAACCGGCGGGGCAGCGCGGATTGGCCGCGCTATTGTCGAGGCACTTGCTGGGCGAGGCTATGCGGTAGCGATTCACGCCAATACTTCAATTGATGAAGCGAGTGGGTTAGCAGAGCGACTATCCCAAGACGGTGCTGAATCATTCGTAGTACAGGCCGATCTGCGCGACGAATTGGCTACGCGAGCAATGATTGATCAGGTCGACGCACGGTTTGGCCGACTCGACGTTCTGATTAACAATGCGGCGATTTTTTCACCGTCGCCGCTGGAAGAAGTGACCGCCGACAAAGTGCGAGAGTGTCTTGATATCAACACATTGAGCCCCTTCGTCTGTAGTCAACACGCAGGGCTGAAGATGGCCTCTCAGGAATCTGGCGGTGTGATCGTCAATATCGGCGATTGGGCGATCGAACGGCCATACGTCGACTACTCGGCCTACCTACTTTCGAAGGGGGCGATTCCTACTTTAACTAGGACATTTGCAGTGGAACTCAGCCATCGCAATCCGAAAGTGCGGGTCAATGCCGTCCTGCCTGGTCCTGTCGCCCCTCCGCCGACTATCTCCGGGGACGAGTGGCAAGAAGCGATTACCTCAACGCTGTTGAAACGGGGAGGTACCCCTCAGAATATCGCCCAGGCCGCGTTGTTCTTTATCGAAAATGATTTTGTTACCGGTGTGTGTCTTGCTGTGGACGGCGGTCGGACGCTTGCATAATAGCGTTTCTGCCAATTCCATAGGGAAAGCGCACTACATGCAGTGGTCAGCTTACTTGCAACAAACGACCCAAAAGGCCCATAATAACTCTCCCGCTATAGTGCGAACGTCGCGCCATTCCCACCGCCTAACCGAGGCAAAATTCTTCATGTCATTACTCACTCGGTCTTGTATTATTACGCGCTATGCACCTTGGATTGCTCTGCAGCTGGTTTTCTATTCCAGCTCAGGATTGCAAGCTCAGACGACAGACGATGGCTTAGCGCAGGAAAAGGATTCGAGTGCTGATACCTTTCCGATTTCTGAGGGAATCGAGACTCCCGAGAAGGGTTTTGAATTCATTGAAGAATTAGCAGCAAGTAACGAACCGGAAGACCGCAGTGAGGCTGCTATGACGGCTTACCAGCGGAAGCTGGCTCGGACGGTGATTCTAGTTGTCGACAAGATCTTGGCCTTGAAGCCGAATAAAGAAGAGGCCATGCAGGCCCAGTTCTTTAAGCTGCAGGCCTTAAGATTGCTCACGGGTCTCAACGAACCGGGAGCAGAAGAGCGATTCGCCCAAGCCATCGAAGCGGCCCGCCAAGACCCTCGCCCCGACGTTAGAGCAGTCGGCATGAAGTTTCTGGTGGAAAACGGATTTGCGAAATGGGGAGTGTGGGGAGAAAAAGAAAAGGCCAATTTAATGTCCGCGCTGGTCGAATTCTTTAAGGAGGGAGAGCCCGACATTTACCAAATCGACACACTGCTAACGATCATCAATTTTCTCGATCAAATGCAGGATGGAAAGTTTGCGAAGCCTCTACTTGCAGAAGTAATTCCTCACTTTCAGAAAAGTAAGAATGAGGTGGTTCAGCAGATGGTCAGAAAGCTGGAGGGGATGCAGCGGCGAATAAATCTGCCTGGCAATAAGATGACACTTAAGGGTACTTTGCTTGATGGCGCTAAACTCGACTGGAAGTCGTATCAGGGCAAGGTGGTGTTGGTCGATTTTTGGGCAACGTGGTGCGGACCTTGCCGTCAGGAAATTCCTAATGTGCTCAGACTCTATCACGCGTATCACGATAAGGGCTTCGAAGTGGTAGGCATTAGTCTTGACGATCGCCGCGAACAGGCCGAGGGCTACATCGAACAATACGACATCCCCTGGCCGAATTTATTCAGTGAAAACGAAAATGAGCGAAAGTGGGAAAATCCCATGGCAGTTTATTATGGGATTACCGGCATTCCCATGGCGATCCTCATCGATCGCGAAGGCAAGGTAGTAAGTATGCTGGCTCGGGGCGGAAATCTTGTGCGTGAGCTCCGCCGACTACTGGGAGAGCCGCTGGCCGATTCGAATGCGATAGTTGATCCTCTGATTCAGCAGGTTGACACCTCGGCATTGACCGAGTAACACTGCGCCGGCCATGGCCGAACACTCTTCGAATACTCCGGATTCAGAATTACCAGAACCTGCGCAGAAGATCGTGCCGCACTCACCCGAGGGCACGCTCGCCGAACGATGGTCTTGGAAAAAGCTCTCTCGAATGTTTGCGCTTTTCGGTCCGGCCGCGATTGTGGCCTCCGTGGCGATCGGCGCAGGAGAGACGATCGTCGTAGTGCGCTGTGGCTCCTGGTTCGCTTACGATTTGCTATGGCTCGTGTTATTGAGCTCGATCGTAAAGGGCGTATTTGTCACCTATCTGCTGGGCCGTTATACGGCCGTCAGTGGCGAACCTTTAGGACAACGGCTAGCACGTGTGCCGGGTCCACGCGGATGGCTACTTTTAGCGCTAGTTGTGCTGGAAATGGCTGCGGCGGGGCCCTTGTGGGGGGCCGTCGCACGGCCCTGTGGCGATCTGTTGTACTATCTCTTTTCCGGCGGAGCGAGCTCGCCACATGAACTCCTAATCGAACGTGTGCTGACCTCGCTGTTTATTGCCGCGGCGTTATTGGTCAGCCTATTCTTGTCCTACGAAAAGCTCGAAAAGCAGCAGGTAATCATTTGCGGATTACTCATCGTTGGGACAATTCTTGGCACCCTGATGGTGAAGCCTGACTTGGGGGCGATTATTCGCGGTAGTCTTAGCTTCGGGCATGTGCCGGAGTTTCCCCCTTGGGCGCCGGAGAACATCCGCCAACACACGTCTCTCACTTTGGCCACAATCTTCGGATACGTTGGTGGCAGCGTACTGACGTATGTTGTTTATGCTGACTGGATCTCGCTGCATGGTTGGGGACTCACCGGTCATCCAGAAATCGACACGATTCGCAAACGAGCTGCAGCTGGAAAGCCAGGCGATTACTTGCCGGACGATCCTTCCTCGGTTGCGAAGATCTTGAGATCGATTTCCCCGGTGAAGTGGGACGTTGGACTCGGCGCTTTTGTGCTATGGAGCGTAAGCGGTTCGTTCATGGTTGCTGGCGCCGCGGTCCTTTATCCACTAATGAAGAGCGGGCAACTCGATGCGGCGTTTCAAAATTGGAGTTTGCTTACTGACCAAGCTTACATCTGGCGAAACGTCCATGAGTCGCTGATCTGGGTCTATTACGCCTGCGTCCTGACCGCGCTCTGGGGCACTCTACAAGCTTATCCAGAGATCTATTCCAGAGTGATCCTCGACTTTGGCCAGTCGATATTACCACGCAGCAACTGGACGCGACTAAAAGTGCAGACAGCTGTTTCTATCTACGTTTTCGCAGCCGCTATGTTCATCGTCTGGAGCGATTTGCCGTTCGACACGGTCACTCATATCGTGGCCTTTTTAGCGACGAATCTTGGAGTGGCTTTGGCGATGATGGCGGCACTCTACCTCAACTTCCAATTACCGCCTGCTTATCGCACTCGCTGGTGGATGCTTGTTGGTGGTATCGCTTCGGCGATTGTGCTGCTAATTGTTTCAGTGATTAGCGGTGTTGGGCTCTACCACGAACTTCGTTAGTCGATCAGAAGCGAATGGGGGAGGTGTCTCCTACATGGTCACTCTCTGAAGCACACTTACAATCTGATCGAGAACCGCTAAAATAGCATTTCTTTTGCTAATTAATTTCATCGCAAACAAAACCTTCGGGACAGTCAATGTCATCGCCGCAAATTAATGTAGGTCTGATCGGCTATAAATTCATGGGCAAAGCGCACAGTCAGGCGTGGCGAACCGTGGGCCGCTTTTTTGATCTCGCTGCGGAACCTGTGATGAAGGTCGTTTGCGGTCGCGATGCCGATGCTGTGGCCCAATTCGCTGAGCAGTGGGGCTGGGAGAACTCGTCTGCTGACTGGAAGGAAGTTGTCCGCCGCGATGACGTGGACCTCGTCGACATCTCTACTCCTGGACACACCCACGCCGAAATCGCAATCGCCGCAGCCCAGTCGGGCAAGCACGTCTTCTGCGAGAAGCCGTTGGCGAACAGCCTGACAGATGCCCGCACGATGCTGGCAACGGTGCGTGAAGCTGGCGTAAAACACATGATCAATTTTAATTATCGCCGCTGCCCAGCAGTAGCGCTGGCCAAGCAAATGATTGAGGCGGGTGAGCTGGGCGAGATTCGGCACTACAGGGCCACTTATCTACAAGATTGGTTGGTCGACCCAGAGTTTCCCATGAATTGGCGGATGCGTAAGGAGACGGCGGGCTCTGGAGCGCACGGCGACCTAGGTGCACACGCAGTCGACTTGGCCCACTATCTCGCTGGTGAGATCACAGAGGTTGTCGGTACCAAGAAGACATTCATTACCGAACGACCTGCCGAAGGGACTTCTGACGGACTGACCGCCACGGCCGGTGAGGGCGTTGAACAGGTAACAGTCGACGATAGTTCGCTGTTTCTCGCCCAATTCACTTCTGGGGCGTCAGGTAGCTTTGAGGCGACGCGACTGGCCCCGGGTCGTAAGAATTTTAACCGGTTTGAAGTCAACGGTAGCAAGGGCTCTCTAGTCTGGTGTTTCGAGCAGCTTAACGAATTACAGTTTTACTCGACTGACGACCCGAGTACTGTTAGTGGATTCCGTACGATCATTGCAACCGAGGGAGATCACCCCTATGCCGGTAGCTGGTGGCCGCCTGGCCACATGCTGGGGTACGATCACACCTTTGCCAACGTGGTTAGCGACCTGCTGCAAGACATCGCGCTCGACCGCCCCTGCCAACCTGACTTCAGCGACGGAGTTCGCTGCTCGGCTGTTCTCGACGCCGTTGATAAGAGCATCGAATCTCGTGGCTGGGCACAAGTTGAAGCAATCGACTGAACAGCAGCTAGACGGATTTTCCCTCAAAGGTAACTAAGAGACATGAAACAGCTTAATGCGGGAATCATCGGCACGGGTTTTATTGGACCTGCTCATGTTGAGGCGCTGCGACGGTTGGGATTCGTCAATGTGGCTGCCGTGGCTGAGAACGGTCAGGAGCTTGCCGACGCCAAGGCGGCTGAGCTGTCGATCCCAAGGGCCTATGGCGACTATCAGGCTCTACTGGCCGATCCCGAAGTCGATGTCGTTCATAATTGCACGCCCAACCATCTGCACTTTAAGGTGAATTGCGACATTCTCGCAGCCGGCAAGCATGTCGTCTCCGAAAAGCCACTGGCGATCAATAGCGAGCAGTCACGCGAACTAGTGCGTTTGGCCGAGCAAGCAGGCGTCGTACACGCGATCGACTTTAACTATCGCTACATGCCAATGGTGCAACAGGCCCGACTCATGTGCCAGTCGGCTGACGACGTCGGGCGTGTGCTGGCAGTACATGGTTCCTACCTGCAAGATTGGTTACATCAGGATACCGACTGGAACTGGCGGCTCGTGCCCGAATTGAGCGGCGACTCGCGGGCTGTGGCCGACATCGGTTCGCACTGGTGCGACTTGGTGCAATTCATCACGGGATTGAAGATCGTGCGGGTGATGGCCGACCTGGTCACGATCCACCCGGTGCGCAGACGGCCCAAAGTGGAAGTGGAAACTTACGCCGGAAAGGTCCTGAAGCCCGAAGATCTCGAAGACGTTTCGATCAATACCGAAGACTATGCTTCAGTGTTGTTGGAGTTCGACAGCGGTATGCATGGCGTAATGACCGTCTGCCAATGCGCAGCGGGTCGTAAGAATCGTCTGCAATTCGAGATCGATGGCAGCACTTCCGCACTATCGTGGAACCAGGAACGCCCCAACGAACTCTGGGTCGGCCGCCGCGATGGGCCAAATCAAACCGTGATGAAGGATCCCAGTTTGTTGTACGAAGCAGCCCGCGAATACGCACACTATCCGGGTGGGCACAACGAAGCGTATCCTGACGGTCCGAAAAACTTGTTCCGTAACGTCTACGGATTTATCGCCGGTGAACGCTCGGGTGGCGACTTCGCCACATTTGTCGATGGGCACAACGAAATTGCCATCTGCGAAGCTGTGCTCAAAAGCAATCGAGATAAGCAGTGGACCGCCGTGGAGTATTGAGTGCCGCCCGGGGCTGTCTACTTACAAGGGCGGCAAGCCGTAAATCCGCTCCCATTTTATCTGAGAGCGCTGTTATGACCGACGATGAGCTTTTGGCACAGTTTGAAAGTTGCACGCTTCCGTTTGAGCAATGGACGCACAGAGCCCATGTTAAAATTGCGTTTCTTTACCTAAGAGAATCTTCGTTCCAGGTAGCCCTGCGAAAGATTCGCCAAGGAATCCAGGCTTATAACAAAGCTAATTCAGTTGCTGATGCTCCTAAGCAGGGGTACAACGAGACGACAACTCACGCGATATTGCAGTTGATTCGGACAACATCTCTCGCATACGGCGAAGAGTTCCCCACTCCCGACGCAGATAGCTTCTGCGAAACCCATCCACAGTTAATGAGCAAACACGTGCTGCGACTTTTTTACTCGCCCGAACGTCGCATGCATCCTGAAGCGAAGACTTGCTTCATTGAGCCAGATCTGGCGCCTTTGCCGAAGGTAGTGAACTAAGCTTTCGCAACAGCGAGTTGGGCACTCTCGATCATTATCTTGCTGATGGCCCCGTAGGCAGTGGCCCAAGCATCTTCCAACTCGCTGCCCCAGACGTCGCCTGCAAACTCGGCCAGAGTTTTCAGGAGCGTGCTGCCGACCGCTTGATATTGCTCCGGCACGACGTTGTAGTCGTTATGCTTAATGCCGAGTTGCTCCAGGGCAGGCTTCAACTTTTCGGGCTTCCGCAAATTTTGGACCACTAACACTAACGCACCGAGCAGCTTTTTCTGCTGTTGGTGGATGTCGGTGTTGAACATCGGCTTTACTTCGGGATAGTCTTGGAACAATTGCTCGTAGAAGCGAGCCACCAAAGCAGCTCCGCGCGGCGCTACGGCCGCAAAGCTCTCTTCGATCAAGCGAATTTGGTTTTCTGTCAATCCCGTCGCACTCATAGGTCAGCTCCGCCTAGTTTTCTGATTGGAAATATTTGCAGCTCAATAACCGCTTTTGCAAGCCTAGGTTCCGATCCGAGACGATGTCGAATGAGAGTTTGGAAAACTGCGACAGAATCCCACTGATCGTTACAACCGCTTGCTATCTAGCTACAAGCCACGAATGAAGTTGGCCAGCTTGCGGCCAGTTGCGCTTAACGGGTAGTCTTTCAGAGTAGCAGGGCGTGTCCAGCAGAGTTTCCCACCGCTGTTGCGAACGACCCTGCCCGACTGATATCGAGCGGCGTAGCAGTCGAGCTGAATGCGGTAGCGGGTTACGCCGTGTTTGATCGTAGTTAAGAGCGGCCCCGGTTCGACGACCACCCCCGTCTGCTGCTCGGTTTTAGCGACGAGTTCATCGTGTACGAATAGCGGTCCTTCGCTCTCGATCGCAAAGCGGGGAAAATCCCACAGCCCTGCCCAGCGTTGACCTTCGGGACATTGTCGGAGCAGAATCTGCCCGTTCTTGCGCACGACAACCGCCGCTTCGGTCACGCTGACAAACTTAGTCTTCGGACCCGATCGTGGTATCGATTCCACAAGCCCCGCCTCGTGTGCTGCACAAAGATTAGCGACTGGGCAGGATTCACACCGCGGCGTCTTTGGCGTACAGACCAATGAACCCAATTCCATTAGGCCTTGATTAAAGCGGCCGACATCTTCCCGCGGCAACACTTCTTCGGCCGTTTGCCAGAGCACGCGCTGGCCGCCACTCTTGGTGGGATCCTCGGGATAGGCAATTAATCGCGACAGCAGTCGGATAGTGTTCGCTTCGAGAATTGGCGCGCGCTTGTCGAATGCAATCGATGCGATTGCGCCTGCCGTGTAGCGCCCAACTCCAGGCAGGGTTTGCAGAGTCTCGACATCGCGCGGAAATCGTCCGCCATGATCAGCGACGATCGCGCGGGCCGCGGCGTGCATCTGCCGAGCGCGCCGGTAATAGCCCAACCCCTCCCATAGCCGCAATACGTCTTGCTCATCAGCGGCAGCCAGCTGCTTTACATTCGGAAACCGCTTCACGAACCGTCGAAAATAGTCCTTGACTGTGGCGACTTGCGTCTGCTGCAGCATCACCTCGCTGATCCATACGCGATAGGGATTCGGCGAACGCCGCCAAGGCAAGTCCCGCTCGTGCGCTGCGTACCATTTCAGAAGCCGCCGGCGAAAACTCTGCTTCCAGCGCGTGTCGAGCGTCGTCGAGGCTGTGCAATCCGTTGCCATAGTGTTCTGGCGAGAGGGTTAGTTCTCTTTCAAAGCGGCAACAAGGTCTACCAGGACTTGTTTGCCGTCGCCGAAGAGCATCAAGCAGTTGTCGGCGGCGAACAGTGGGTTGGGGATACCCGCGAAGCCGGGGCTGAGGCTGCGTTTGATCATCACTACGGTGCGAGCGTCACTAACGTCGAGAATTGGCATACCAGCGATGGGGCTAGTCGGGTCGGTGTTTGCCACGGGGTTCACAACGTCGTTGGCTCCGATCACGATCGCAACGTCGCATTGTGAGAACGTGGGATTGATCTCGTCCATTTCCTTGAGCTGATCGTACGGCACATCGGCTTCTGCCAACAGCACGTTCATATGTCCCGGCATGCGCCCGGCGACTGGGTGAATCGCATACTCGACCGTCACGCCGTTGGTTTCCAGCAAGTCAGCCATTTCGCGCACTACGTGTTGAGCCTGCGCGACTGCCAGCCCATAGCCAGGTACGACTACCACGCGCTGCACGCCGTCGAGTAGCATCGCTACTTCATCGGCTGAAGTGCTCTTGATTTTCCCGGCATAAACTTCGTCGGCGTCCGCCGCAGAGGTTGTTACCTCGAACTTGCCAAACAGCACATTTGTGATCGATCGGTTCATCGCTTTGCACATGATGTTGGTCAGGATTAGTCCAGAGGCACCCACCAACGACCCGGCAACAATCAGCACGTTGTTATTGATCACAAAACCGGCAGACGCCGCGGCCAATCCGGAATAGCTGTTTAGTAGCGCGATTACAACCGGCATGTCGGCTCCGCCGATGGGCGTGACTAACATTACTCCAAGCACCAAAGCCACGAGCGTCAGCGGGAAATACTCCCAGCCCGATCCGTCGCCCATCTCCAATACTAAGAGCAGCCCGACGACCAACAATACAGCATTGATGATTTGCTGCCCACTGATGCTAAAAGGTTTTTTGAATTGAGGCAGTTCCTGCAGCTTGGCTGCGGCAATTAACGAGCCAGTAAAGGTCACCGAACCAATCAGCCCGGCTAAGCCGGCCGCTACACCCGCCACCGCGATGTCGGTTGTGGGAGAGGGACCACGAATAACTTCCGCACCCGCAACCAGAACCGAGGCGATACCACCAAAGCCGTTGAATAGCGCCACCAGCTGTGGCATCTGGGTCATTTGCACCGTTCGAGCAAGCCAAACGCCGCCAGCCGTGCCGACCAGGATGCCAGCCAGCCAAATGATGGGTGATACGCCCGTATTCGCCAGCGTTACCAACACAGCGATTAACATCCCCAGCGCGCCTAACAAGTTGCCGCGCACGGCGGTGCGTGGGTGGGTCATCCCTTTGATGCCCAATATAAACAGCACAGCAGCAACCAAGTAGCCTAGATTGGCAGTAGTCGACAGCTTTGCCACTTCGTTGAGTAGTTCGTCGGCGTTTACCGGCTCGACCAGCAGCGGCCCTGCTTCGGCGACCAACAGAAAGTTCGTCAAGTTTTCCAACACAGCAGCACTAGCCCTTCTTCTTAAACATGCCCAACATGCGGTGAGTAACCAAGAAACCACCGACAACATTCAACGTGGCAAACACGATGGCCAAAAATCCAAAAAGCCCACCCCAAAAGCCACCCCCGGCTAGTAGCGCCCCTACGAGAGTAATTCCGCTGATCGCATTCGAGCCGCTCATCAACGGCGTGTGCAACGTCGGCGGCACTTTCGTGATAATTTCAAAGCCCACAAAAATGGCGAGCACAAAAATCGTCAGAGCAGTAATGATATCCATAGTAAATATAGGGGTCAGGGTTCAGTTGTTAGCCGCGGTCGTCCCGACCGCGCGTCAATCGAAAAAACTTCAGCCACGGTACTACGTTTCACCGGAGCCTTCCGCCAAATGATCGACCGGCGGGGTCGCTGGTGGAAGAACCAACGGTTCCATCCCGAGCATCTCACGAAGCCGCGCATTCTGTACTTGCCCATCTTTAGCGGCTAGCGTGTCGCGGATTACTTCGTCGTTCAAATCAATGTCGAGCTCACCCTCCTTGATGAGACTCTGCAGGAAGGTGACCAGATTCTTCGCGTACATCTGGCTCGCATGCTGCGGTACTTCACTTGATAAATTGGTCGGGCCAAGGATCGTAACCCCCTGCTCCACCACGACTTTGTCGGCCTGGGTAAGCTCACAGTTGCCGCCCCGTTCGGCCGCCAAATCTACAATTACCGATCCGGGGCGCATGCGTCGCACGCCGTCGGCGATTATCAACAATGGCGAAGGTTTTCCCGGAATGGCCGCGGTGCTGATGCAGACATCGCACTCGGCAACGATATCGGCCAGCTGTTTCTGTTGCGATCGGATTTGCTCGTCGGAAAGCTGCTTAGCGTAGCCACCTTTGTCTTCGGAGTCGCCCGTGTCGAGATCCAGCTCAACGAATTTAGCTCCCAGGCTTTCGATCTGTTCTTTGACCACAGGCCGTACATCGTACGCCTGCACCACTGCCCCAAGTCGTCGGGCAGAAGCGATTGCTTGTAGCCCAGCCACGCCGGCACCGATTACTAGCACCTTGGCCGCGACCAAAGTGCCGGCGGCTGTCATTAGCATCGGAAACAGTTTTGGCAGATGGTCTGCTGCTTGCAGCACCGCTTTGTATCCAGCGATCGTTGCCATCGAGGATAGGACGTCCATACTTTGTGCGCGTGTTATACGTGGAATCAGCTCCATGGCGAACACGGTCGCCTTGAGTTCGGCTAGGTCACGGATCGCCTCGGGATTTCCCAACGGATCGCACATGCCGACAACTACCTGGCCGGGTCGCAAGATTTCGAGATCATCACGCCCCGCCTGCGGATTGGCTCCCAAAGCGCGGACGTGCAGAATGACCTCCGCCTGTCTAAAAGCCGATTCGCGGTCGCCGACAATTTCGGCGCCGGCGGACTCATAGTCTTGATCTGTAAATCCCGCCGCATCTCCCGCGCCAGATTCAACGAGGACTTTCCAGCCTGCTTTGGTCAGTGAGGGGACGACAGCAGGCACTAGCGCAACACGGCGCTCGCCCGGAAAGGTCTCTCGAACAACTGCGACGTTCATATCGATTCAAGGTGTGAGTTCAATGGGGAAGCGAGACGGCCAGTAGGCCCGGTGGAGCTGTCTGATCAAGCAATGCTGGCCAAAACCGACTCCGATTGTGCCACAATTCGCGGTCGGTCCATAGTAGTCTATAGCATTCTCGGGAACACCATGCCTGGCAGGAATCCTAGAAAAGGTGAGGAACGCTTCCCCAGGCCGACGGGAGAGTCTATTCGGCAGGTGCCGAAAAACTGTCGACAGCCACCGCCACCAGGGGCAGATCGGCCGGGAGGTCCGGGATCTCGTTACTAGGCTGGTCCAAGATCGTCCCCACAACGCCAATTCTGTCGCCTGCCTGAAACGTCGAGCCCGCGGGCAGTAACACTGGAATTAGCGTCGGTTCCCCACCGTGCACGACCGACATTTGGCCCAAAATGTAAGAACCATGGGCTTCGACACTCAGCAGTTTGCCAACCAGATAAATTCCGCGATTGGAGCGGTCCTGGTGCTGCCACCAGCGCGAGGCGATTAGTGCCAAATCGTTTTGAACGCTCGCTTGTTTCGCCAGTGCTCGGAATAGGGCTTGGGCCGATAGGGCCTCGTCTCGGGCGGCTGCGTTTAGGTTCGCGGCCTGGACAAAGTCAATTCGCTCCGCCAACTGACAAAGCGCAATGTAGGCATGCCCCATCGCGCGGAACGACTCCCGAGTCAACAGATCTCCGTCGATTAGCACCTGAGCAGAGTCTCGGGCGGATGCCACTAGCTGTTCAAATTCTGCGGCCGTTGTATTCGTGGGAGGTAGCAAGCTCGGCCGTTGGCCTAGGAGCTCATCGGGAAGCTGCACGTTTGCGGGCTGTACGAGATCGTCGCGTGTCACCTCAGGCTGTGTGGTGGGTGGGATCGGTTCGCTTGCCGGGGGCGAAGTTTCAGCGATCAGTTCCTCAGGGGGAGATGTCTCGACGGGTGGTTCGATTTCTGGCTCTACTATCGGCGTATTGTCAGTTGCCAGATATTCTTCAACGTCGATCTGCGGAGCAAGAACTTGATGCCGAGACGACGGAAAGATCGCCTTGGGTACAAATTGCGCGATATGCAGATAATCGGCGCTCGGACCCCGCAGCCAGTACAGTGCGTATTGACCTAGCAGAATGCCCACCGTGCCGAACAACGCGACTACCGAGACCCGTTTCAGGAAAGAGTTCTTTGTACGACGTGGAGGTGCCGCTTGCTTACTTGAAGTAGGTAATTCGTCCGGTGGTTCGTGCGATGCTGTTTCTTGAAACTCCTCTGGAATCTTCTCAGGAGTATCCTCGAACCATTCGCCTGTCTCTGACAACTTTGTCGACGAGGGGGCAAAGCTCTCGCTTGGATTCTCGGCTGGAGGGTCAATCTCGAATTCAAATTCGGGCGCGTTCTCAAGTGTCGATGCTGTGGAAGGGACGCTTGAGGAGTCGCCAAGTTCTGGCTCGTCGGCGGTTGCTGATTTGGTCGAGTCTATTGCGGTCCGCAGTCGTTCTTCCCAACCAGACAGAGTCGATGGTGACAATATTGTCTCTGCGTTGCGCATCTCTTGTGTAGACTCAATTTCTTCCAACGGGGCTTCAGTCTGCTCCGCGGCCATCGAGGGCGCTTCGAGTACTGGTTCAATCGGCGTCGGCACGACTACTTGCGGCGCTGTTTCGATTGGATCGACGATTGTCGCCGACATTAGAAAACGCATATCGCCTTCGGCGAGAGAAAACTCTGCCTGACATTCGGGGCACTGCGCATGATCGCTAGCGGAAGCGGTTTCCGGCACGGCGAGCTGCGCCGCGCACTGCGGGCAAGTTGCTATCGACGACATGGCATGGGGCCCTTCGTAAGTATCGTGAGCTGACCTGTGGCTGGACGGCTCCGGTGTCTTTTACGAGTTTAGCACGTCCAGGTTCGGCTGTCGGGACGAAATAGCCTGCTCTTAGACCTTTGATTTTGCCAGCAGGCTTTCTACAAGCCGTACAGTTCGCCAAATTTGCCTGTCAGGTGATCCATCAGTGCTTCGTGGCACAATGGCTTACCGGTAACACGTTCGACTAGCTCGGCTGGCGTGTAGCGGCGACCGTGGGTGTGGATATTTGTTCGCAACCAATCGCGGAGATCAGTGAACTCGCCTCGGCGGAATTGCCCATCGAGATCATTTAAGTCGGTGCAGGCTTGGTCAAAGAACTGAGCAGCGTACAAATTTCCCAGCGCGTACGTCGGAAAATAACCAAACAAAGCGGCGCTCCAGTGGATGTCCTGCAATACGCCCTGGGTATCATCGGGTGGTTCAATCCCCAGATAGTGCTGATATTTTTCGTTCCAAGCTCCTGGCAAATCGACCACCTTCAGGTTGTCCTCGATCAGCGCTATTTCCAATTCAAACCGAATAAGAATGTGTAAATTGTAGGTGACTTCGTCAGCATCAACACGAATCAGTGAAGGACGCACTTCGTTGATCGCCGCGAAGAATTCGGCCAGCTGAACGTCGCCCAGTGCCGCGGGAAACACTTGCTGCGCCTGTGGGAACATCTGTTCCCAGAATGGCAAGCTACGGCCGACTTGGTTTTCCCACATCCGCGACTGCGATTCGTGGATACCCATCGACACATCATCACCGATGGGCAAGCCGTAGTGTTCGCGTGGCAACCCTTGGTCGTAGATGCCGTGCCCTGCTTCGTGCAGAATACTGTAAAAAGCATCGCCAAAGTTATTGAGGTTGTATCGCGTCGTCAATCGTACGTCGCCCGGACCGAGGCCCGTGCAAAACGGATGGACCGAGGCATCGAGTCGGCCCGCTTCGAAATCAAACCCCAGCGCAGCGGCAGCTTGGCATCCGAATGATTCTTGCGCATCAATCGGATATTCGCGTTTTAGGATCGAAACGTCCGGCTGTTTAGCGCTCTCGGAAATGGCTTGCACCAGTGGCACCAACGCATCGCGGAGCCCGCTGAGGACTCGCGCTACATTAGCCGTCGATTCGCCTGGCTCATAGTCGTCGAGCAAAGGGTCGTACGGTGTGTCTTCGAACCCTAGGGCGGCAGCTTCCTCGCGTTTTAGATCGAGAATTTTCTCAAGCAGCGGCTGAAAGTGGGAAAAATTGTCGTCGCGCCGCGCTTCGACCCACTTCTGCTGCCCCAGAACACTTATCCGAGCCAATTCTTCTACCAACGCTTGCGGCAGGCGAGTCTTCTTGTCGTAGTCGCGCTTTAAGAGGCGAATTGTCGAACCGCTGTCGCTGTAAGGATCGTCCGATAGTCCACTGGAGCCCAGTACTTCCAGCCACTCGCCTATTTGGGGCGCGGTCCGCTTCTGATGCACGACTCCCGCCAGATAGGCGATTTGGTCTGCCCGGTATTCACCACCGGCCGTAGGCAGCTGGGTCCGCTCGTCCCAGTCCAGGAGGGCTTCAATAGTCTCCAACAGCTTGGCTTCGCGGGCCAGGTCGCACACTTGCCGGTAGGTATCATTAGTTGTGTCTGCCACGTTGACCTCCCTGCTCAGGTCGAAGAAATTAAAGGTTGGCAAGAATACCTATCGAATATACGCCCACTTCCTTCACTGCGGAACAACACAATGCTTGATATTCTCGTGATCGCACCGCATCCCGACGACGCGGAGCTTGGTATGGGCGGAGCAATACTGAAGCTCAAGGCGGCTGGAAAGCGCGTTGGCGTGTTAGATCTTACCAGTGGCGAGCCAACACCGCACGGCTCACTGGAGATCAGGCAGCGCGAAACGGCGGCAGCGACCGAGATCTTAGACCTCGACTGGCGGGAGAATCTTGGGCTGCCTAATCGCAGCTTGGAAGCGACGCTCGAAGCGCGGGCCCAGCTGGCGGGCGTGATTCGTCAGCAACGGCCCCTGTGGTTGTTCGCACCCTATTGGGAAGACGCCCATCCCGACCACCTCGCTGCTACGCAGTTAGTCGACGCGGCCCGCTTCTGGTCGAAACTCACCAAGACCGATCTGCCCGGTGAGCCGCATCATCCTGAGCGGATCTACAACTATTTCTGCGTGCACCTAAAGCTCACCCCACAACCGGCGTTTGTACTCGATATCAGCGAGCACTGGGAGCAAAAGCTCGCCGCGATTCGCGCTTACGAAAGTCAATTCATCACTGGCCGTCCCACCGAGCCACCGACGTTTCTCGACGCGCTGCGCGACGAAGCCGCCTATTGGGGCAAGTCGATCGGCGTCGCGTACGGCGAGCCATTTACCAGTCGCGAGCCGCTGGGGCTGAGTAAGCTGGCTGGGCTAATATGATGTCGATTTGGCACAATCTGGTAGAATCGAGTGTCTATGACGACCAAAAACCAAGAGCCTGAACAAGAGCCACCGTTGACACAGCAAAAGAAGCCTGTCAAGGACGTGACGGAGCAGTTTGCCAGAGTCTGGGAGCTTACGATGGAAGCTTGGGCTAAAAAGGGCGTCGATATTACCAAACAGCAAATGCGCAAAGATATCACTCGAGTGATCCGGCGTAAACGCGATGACTGACGAGATAAAGAATGACGCTGTTATTCAGCTATCTGAAGAAAGAAAGCCGTTTCGCTTCTCGCTAAAGTTCATCCTCGGCGTTTTGACGATTACTTCAGTGACCTTGGCTTATTGTGTCCGGAACTCTGTGTTCGCCTCGTTCGTCTTGGTCGCCTTCTTCTTGCTGGGATTCATGGGCGTAATGTTTGGCTTTTGCTGGTGGGCATCCAGGATGGGTGATCTAACTCGCCAGAGAATACTTGCTTTTCTTACTCTGGTAAGTACGACCTGCCTAATGTTACTTGCCCTCACACCTTGGTCGCTTTTGCTACAGGTGTTTACCTTTTTGTGTCTGCTAATAGCACTGCTAGTGTGGATGAGTAAGCGAGGCATTTCGTAGCCGTTGCTAGCATTTAGGATGGTTCCGAGCGAATTCTCTACAGGCTAACAGCACCTTCAGCCGATGCTAACGACAACGCGCCCGGACCGCAGAGGCGATCCGTGCTGCGTGCCAATTTGAAAGGGGGGCTTCCTTTCACTTTGGACTTGTCGCCACGATGCGTGGGAATCTTTTCATAGCACTGCTGATTGCTTGCGGAATGCTGCTCGCCGGTTCGGGCTGCAGTTTGATTCTGCCCGAGATATCGCACCAGCCAGTGATCCGCAATCCCTTCCCGCAGCTGAGCCGGGTAGCCGTCGCGCCGTTTTTTAACCAGAGCGACGAGCCGACCATCGATACGCGGCTGTTCTCCATGGCCTACTACGCCGAGCTACAGGAAACCCCCGGATTTGAAGTTGTGCCGCTGGGCGTCGTTGAGGAAGCAATCATCCGACATCGGGTCGATCTGAGCGGTCCCGGAGAAGCACGTCGGCTAGCGAATATACTCGGCGTCGATGCTGTGGTAGTCGGCGCGGTAACCGACTACTCGCCTTACTATCCGCCCCGGTGCGGACTGCGCGTCGAATGGTATACGGCCAACCCCGGCTATCACGAAATTCCGGCCGGCTACGGCCTGCCTTGGAACACACCTGAGGAAGAATTCATTCCCGATTCGCTTGTCTACGAATCGAAGATGGCGCTGGCCCGCGCACAGTTGGCCACGCAGGCGCCCGACTGCGATAGCGCGAGCCAAACGCTGCCAGCACCACCGGTGGGCGGAGAAGAGACCGGTAGCACCGATCCGTTTGACTCTGAAGAAGTTCAGCAGGCACAGGCCGTTGAAGAGTTGCCCGCACAAGAGGCAGCACCACTGCCAGCGGATGGCGACACCGACAAGAGCGATACGAGCGGTGCATCCGCGCCGACCATTGTTAGCGAACCAATCGGAACAACCGGTATGATGCCACCGAATTGGCCGGACGAAAGCTGTTTCACTCCTCTGCCACCCCAGGTCGCAAGGCCTGAATGCATCCCCCATCACGGCCCCGTTCTAAGCCACACGCGAATCTATCGTGGCACCGATCCCGGTCTAACTGAAGCTTTAAAAGGCTATGTTTACTATAGGGACGATGCCCGATTTGGCGGTTGGGAATCTTATTTGCAGCGGAGCGACGACTTCGTTCGGTTCTGCTGTCACAAACACATTGCCGAGATGCTTGCTGCTCGGGGGGGAAGCCGCAAAACCCGTCTGGTGTGGCGCTGGCCCGACAGCCGATAAGCCTCTTTAGAGCCGACCTCGATTTGCGATGCCGGCTCAGGAACCCGTCTCGCCGGAAGGGTTTCGACAGGCCAGATTCCCGCGGATGTCGTAGGCGACAGGATTCTCGCCACGGCGGCTATCCCCGCTAAACCCTGCTGCCATGGAACCGGCACTGTGGACGCAAGGCTGCACTTGAGCTGCCGCTTGGAGAGCTGTTGCTGTGAATGATGACGACATAAATGTCTTGGCGCTAGTAAAAGGAAGCGAGCGCTACGTCTTTCTGTTCGACGACACCCAACGGGCCGAAGCATTACGCACCTTGGGTCGCTTTGCGTCGAATTCTGATCTGAGCTTCACCTGGTACGACGCAGCTGTGCTCAGCCAGAAGGTGCGCCAGAGCGGACCTGTCGACAAATCGCTCAATCGGTTCAGCTTGCCGCAACCATCGGATCTGGATGAATAAGTATTGAGGCTAGAGGGCAGCGGCCGGAGACCAGAGTGAGGAACTCTGGACTACCGTTGCATGGACCTGACCCCCGACCTCTGACCCCTGTCCTCTCCCCCGCCATGCTTCGCAAGATCGCCCGATTTCTGCAGCATCTGCAAGTCGAACGTGCGGCGTCTCCTCACACGCTTAAGGGCTATCGCGAGGATCTGGAGACGTTCGTCGAATACTACCGCGACGCCGACGGTAGCTGCCCCGATCCTGCCGACTTAACCGCAGTCGAATTGCGTGGCTATCTAACCGCACTACACGATGCGGAATACGCCAAGACTTCGATCGCCAGGAAGTTGGCTTGCCTGAGGAGCTTTTACCGCTTTGGGCAGCGTGAAGGTTGGGTCGACTCCAATCCTGCTAAGGCGCTACGCAATCCTCGCAAGACGCGAAAGCTGCCGCACTTTCTGACGACTACCGAAGTCGGCAAGCTGCTTGCTGCTCCGCCCAGCGATCAGCCCATGGGTCTTCGAGACAGAGCCATTCTCGAAACGCTCTACTCGGCTGGCTTGCGTGTTAGCGAGCTGGTCGATCTGAACGATGGTGACATCGATTTTGAGCAGGGAATAGTTCGAGTGCGTGGCAAGGGCCGCAAGGAACGGCTCGCACCCCTGGGTTCCTATGCCGCTCGTGCTCTGGGAAGGTGGAAGAAAGCTCGCGAGCTCTCGGCCAAGGAGCCGCGCGGGCGCGAGGCACCGGTGTTTGTAAATAAATTCGGAACGCGGCTCACCTCGCGCAGCGTAGGAAGGCTGCTCGACAAGCATCTGCAGCAAGCCGGGCTCGACAACCGCACTAGCCCCCATACTCTCAGGCACAGCTTCGCAACGCATCTGCTCGACCGCGGTGCCGACGTGCGTAGTGTGCAGGAACTTCTGGGCCACAAGAGCCTGGAGACGACCCAGATCTACACGCACGTAAGCACCAGCAGCCTGCGGGCGGCCTACGAAAAGGCGCATCCTCGGGCTCGCTAAATAGACGGTGACAGCCTGTTGCGACAATAACCACTAGATTTGTTCGGCGTTTTCACGCCGATGCGTCGTTGCTCAGGCCAGTTTAGTCGTCAGGTCGCAATGCAGAAATGACGCTCTTGAGGACCTTACTAGGGCCTAGATGATTCTCGTTTCGGAAGTACTTGAGCAATCGTCGCCGCATTTCGTCGCTTATCATGACACGCTCGCCGTTATTCTGCATTAGGCGAATCAGCCATTCGGCACCGCCGTATGCGATGAGGTCATATGGAGCGATATCGACAATCATTTCGATAATCGACTGACCAATGTCAGAATACTCGGAAGTAATCGTTTCAAAGTTTGGGCAATAGTCATCCCCAGTCACGAATAAACTGTCACCAATCCAACCGCCAACTAGTGGGTGCGGTTCCACTGCTGTGTAGTAGGTGTCATTTTGCAGGAGCAAGTATGCAAGCGCTCTTGACCCTATGTTGCGTCCCAATGCGTAGCTCTTGATGTCCGAGCCAGTTGGGTCAATGCAGAAGTATTCCTGCTTAGTATCATTTACGTAAAAGTAGTAAACACCCATGCACTTACTCAGTAAACGTCGCCGTGAGTCTGATGCCGCTCTTCAAGCGGATTCGACCATCGTGCTGAGATTCCGAAGCCCCTATTGTAGCAAGGGAAGCATTCTCTTTCGATGCATCGTCCGAGGTGAAAAGGCTGAACAAGCCGAAGACTGGCAGGTCAACTGCAACGACTTGTCAGGCGTGCAAGTCTCCTTACAGCAACCGTCGGAGGAAGAAGCAGCACGACACCGAGAAAGACAATCCCGACAATGAATGCGAACACCAGCGGAGCAAGAATCCACCTCGAGACGTGGTGCAAGCTTGCTTCCGAAGTCGAAATTTCTACCGGATTTATGCCGGTAGCAACATCGAGGATGGACCAGCCCAATCGCCAGAATGCCACTTCGGTCACGAAAACGACAATCCATATGGCGACGATGCCAAGAAAAGTAATCCACACCAGTGTCATTACACGATTGCTCGCCTAAATTGTTATTGGACAGAAACTTCTTCAGAAAGACCTGCATATCGAACGAGATCTCCATTACTCAGGTCGTCATCCTAGCGGATGGCCGTACGTATTCTCAAGCTGGAGGCTAAGCTGCGGAGAATTCATCGTTCGAAGCTCCTTAGCGACCACCCTATTGCTATCCAGACCGGGCACCAGGAAATTCTTTTCCCCGGGCGTGTAACATCCGCCCGCACAGGCCGCTTAACAAGTTGAACCAGGCCCCGATTCATTTATGCCGGCGGCCGTGGTTTTACCTTGAGCAGGCAAACTCCCGGCACTCGGTGTGCTGGCCATGTGCCGCCGGCCCTGAATTTAAACCGACCTCCCTCGCCCCACGGTGGGCATTCCCCCCGCGGTCCGACCCTCTTTCTCCCAGGGTCGGACCGCCTCTATTCGTTGCGATCGTCACAATAGGCTGACGGATCTGTTCGATAGAACAGTCTGCGAAATCCCCCTCCCTTGCAGGGAGGGGTTAGGGGAGGGTCCGAATGTCCTGGTAATTCAACCCCTCTCCTAACCTCTCCCCTCAGGGGAGAGGAAATCTGAAACCAGAGCGAGTTTGTTGACCGCACGCATCTCGCAACGTAGATATTTAGCGACAGCCTATGGTGATTTCTCCCCAGCGCGATAACTACCGCGTTTTACTCTAGGCCCAATTGATCAGAAATTGCTTGCGCTGGGATAAGCCCGAATCGTGGCTTGCCCGAGCGCTTCACGCCGGGAGAAGAGGGCACGATGATTCAGGGATCTTTGCTGCTTGTCGACGATGATCGACAATTGTTGGAGTCGATGGCCGAATGGCTCACTAGCCAAGGCCTGCAAGTCGACACATCTAATGGCTATGGCGACGCGCTCGACAAGCTCCGCCAAAAACAATACGAAATGCTGCTGGTCGACGTCCGCCTACAAGACGGCGATGGGTTCGACCTGTTGGAGCAGGTTCGCCGCAATTATCCTGACAGCCAGGTCGTGCTGATTACAGGCTACGGCGATTCCGACGCTGCTGTGGAAGCAATGCGTGCCGGAGCGGCCGATTACCTGACAAAGCCATTGATCGACGACGAACTGTTGCTCGCGATCGAGCGGGTTTTCAATCAGAAACACATCGTTGAAGAAAACACTCAGCTCCGCAAAGAGCTCGACAAGCACTATTCGCTCGACAATATTGTTGGCCAAGATGCTGGGATGCAGCGGGTCTTCGAGATGGTCGAGAGTGTTGCCGACACCAAAGCTACTGTACTAGTTACCGGCGAGAGTGGTACGGGTAAGTCGATGATCGCCCGCGCGATCCATCGCCGCAGCGATCGGGCCGGAAAGCCGTTCATCGAAGTTGCCTGCGGAGCACTTCCCGAAAACTTGCTCGAGAGCGAACTGTTCGGCCACGTGGCTGGGTCTTTCACCGGCGCGACGACTGACAAGACGGGAAAATTCAAGCAAGCCGATGGCGGCACGATTTTCCTTGACGAAATCGGCACTGCCAGCCCCGCAATGCAAGTGAAGCTGCTACGCGTGTTGCAGGAGTTGGAGTTCGAACAGGTCGGCGGCTCGAAGACCTTTAAAGTTGACGTACGGGTGATCTTGGCCACCAACGAAGATCTCGCAGATGCGGTCGCCGAAGGCCGGTTCCGCCAGGACCTGTACTACAGAGTGAACGTGATCAACATTGAGCTCCCTGCATTGCGCAATCGCCCTAGCGATGTCTCGCTGTTAGCCCAGACTTTCCTTGATGAACTACGAGACGACACCAATCGCACCGTTAGCGGCTTCACGGAAGAATCGCTGGCAGCATTGGAGAGTTACCCTTGGCCGGGCAACATTCGCGAACTGCAAAATGTTGTGGAGCGAGCCGTGCTGTTGGGTAAGGGCGAAGCGATTGGCTTGGCCGATTTGCCCCGCGAGATCGCCGGCGGCACCAGCATCAATGTCTCGCGAGTCGGCAGCAAGACACTCAAAGAAGCTCTCGAGGGGCCAGAACGACAGATCATTCTCGACGTGCTGGAAGCAAACAGTTGGAACCGCAATGCTACGGCCGACTCTCTCGGAGTTAATCGCACCACGCTGTACAAGAAGATGAAAAAGCTCGGCCTCGAAGACCAGCAGACGGTCAATTGATTCGTACGAAATGCGGCGCATCGTGCCTCAAGATTCCTGATGTAAAGCAAGACTACTAGGCACCCCCCGGAGTGATTGCCAACAATTGGTGACACCCTGGCAGCTGCAAAAAGATCGCAAGAATTTTCGAATAATCGAAGAAATTCCTTGCATGTTTTATATCTCCTGCATATATTAAGGACCTCTTGAGCACGGCTGCTCTTTGCCCCTGAGAGATGTTTTTCAGGGTTTTTCCAGACGTTTATTAGCACGAGTGACCTACTGGCAGCTCAATCTATTCGGCAATCTCTTAGCCGAAAATCCGTCTGAAATGGACTTCTTGATAATCTCGAATTAACCCTCTCTGCTTCGGAGGAGTATTATGCATTTTGATTTAGTGGAGTGCTGCGCGCGCACGTTGCGCGGCGTAGCAGCACTTGGTTTGGCTTTGATTGCGCTGAACCTAGTGAATTCCTCTTCTTGTTACGCAACATCTCTGTCTCACGGTACGTACGTAGTAGGCATCCAAGTCGTAGAGTCTGCTGGACCGATAAAGGTCCGCGACGAGTACGTTGGAGTTGCGAACAACGGTTTACCTACGATTGAAATCTACGAAAAGTTTCTCCAGCGCGGCGACCAGCGACGATATTGGTCCGATGTGGTGTTGAAGGTAAAGGTGCGCCATCGTCAACACGACTGGCCTTCCTACGATTGGCCCTCTTACGAATGGCCTTCCTACGATGACCATGGATACTTTGACGACTTCTTCGATTGGGGGAATAACGAAGATGATTGGTGGGGAAACAACGACGATGATTGGTGGTCGCAGGATGGACAGGATGGAAGTGACCCTAATTTTTGGGACAAAGACGTCGTCATTGGTGTCGACAAATTCGTGAAGAACCGCACTGACTCCCATTGGAACGAGTTTCGTATCGAACTGGGCGAAGGTATCGGTCAAGAGTTAACGCTTCCAGGCTACTCACACGGTCCATATTTTGTCTCGGATCCAATGGCCAAAGAAACAACCTCTTTTTACGAAGAGCCTCCAGGTCGCGATTATCCTCGTTCAGATTATTTGCAGTGGGAAGCTGGTGGTAGGAGACATCCCGGTCAAGGCTACGGCGATAGAGCCGGATTCTGGTTCGGCGTGAAGATTCCCAAGGAAAAGTTCGAACCCGTTCCAGACCACGAGGGCTATTGGGAGGCATACGTTACCGTGCGTCAACACACTGGCGTACCCGAACCACAGAGTCTGGTGCTACTACTGGTCGGAGCCGTAGCGAGTTTCACATGTAGAAAGAGGATGTTGCGTTAGTCGTCGAGTTTCACTTGCGTGGGCTCGACATGGCGCAGATCCTCTGCGAAATAATCGTTGGGGATCGGCTGGTCGGCTTCCGTGATGTTGTACTGTAGGCAGCGCTCAGTGGTGCTCCAGTGCATCTCGCGGATCACGCCCGTGCGCGGTGTGTTGCGCTGGCTGCGCGAGAGCACCTCAACCCAATCGCCTATATCAAAGCCTTCACTTTCCACTTCCTGCCACAGCGTGCGCTTCACGCGCAGCCGAGTGTTACCGTACTGGAGAACCACGAACGGACCAATCTCCCCGTCGCGACGAAATACCCTCGGGCTGGGAATCAATTGCCGCGCCAATTCTACATCCTCCGGATGTAGCCAGTCGTTGCCATCTTCTGGCCACCAGGGATAGTGGCCGTATCTGGGATCTGTTTTCATAAGTGCCTCTTCAGGTCCGGGGTCGAGAGTCTGGAGCCTAGAGCCAGACAGAGGTACTTAGCACTGTGGCCCTAGCCTCTCGCCCCTGGAGTCTCGACTCCTTCAAGTTACTCCAGATAGGCCGAAAAGGCCAGATTCTGGCGATTATCGGGACTCCTCCAGCGGGGGAAACTGCCCTCCCAGGCGAAGGAGCGGCCTATACTTTTGAGTCCGGTAATTGCTGTGGACAAGGACACCTCAGCTCGCACTCGAAGTCTAGTAAATGGCCTAAGATGAAACTCCACGATTTGCTCGCCCACCATGGCATGTCGGCCAACCCTTTTGCCGATGAGGATGCGCAGACGGACCCAGTCTTTCAGGGCCGCTGTCGCACCAGCACATTCCATCCCAATTGGGACAAAGTCTACGGCGATCCTTCGGCCCCGGCGACTTCGATCGTGTTCGGCGAGAAGGGGGCCGGCAAGACTGCTTTGCGGATGCAGATCGCTGCGCAAATCGAAGAGCACAATCAGGAGCACGATTCGGGCCGGCTGTTCGTTGTCGAGTACGACGACTTCAATCCGTTTCTCGACCGATTCGCCGATCGGCTTAGTAGTCGCAAACGACGCAATCCGACAAAGGTGCTCAGCGAGTGGAAGATGTGGGATCACATGGACGCGATTCTGTCGCTAGGCGTTACTAGCGTAGTCGATCGCCTCCTAGGCACGAGACAACCGAGCGGTTCGCCAGCGAACCAGTTGCCCGTCGATGCGGTCAAGCGGCTCGACCGCTTTCAGAAACGAGACCTATTGCTACTGGCCGCCTGTTACGACAATTCGCTTACAGAATCATTCCAATCGCGGTGGTATCGATTGCGCCGTCGGTTGAAATATCGCCCCTGGCAAAGCTGGGCTATCCGAGGCATCGGCGTGCTCACCCAGGCGGCAGTGTTGGGTGGAATCGGCTACACCAGAAACTACAGTTTGCTTTGGACGAGTGTTTGGCCTTGGCTAATCATGGCCCTGGGCTGGGCTCCATGGATGGCCCAGGTTTGGCGCTGGTGGATGCAGGCCTACGGCGTCTCGCGAAACTTGCGCTGCGTCAATCGCGACGTCCACCCGCTGCGACAAGTATTTATGCAGTTCTCTGCAGCAGATATCAATGGCCAGCCGCTTCCCAATAAGCGTCGCACAGACGACCGCTACGAGCTGCTCTACAAATTTCAGGGATTGCTCGAAGCACTTGGATTCAGCGGAATTGTCGTGCTAGTCGACCGGGTCGACGAGCCTCACTTAATCGATGGATCGTTGGAGAACATGCGGGGCCTGGTATGGTCGATGCTGGATAACAAGTTTCTCAAGCAGCCCGGTTTGGGTCTGAAGCTGCTCTTGCCAATCGAGCTTTCAGGGTTTGTGCAGCAGGAGAATCGAGACTTTTTGCAACGGGCTCGACTCGACAAGCAGAACATGATCCCGTCGCTGGAATGGACTGGCCAGTCGTTGTACGATCTGGCCGATGCGCGCGTGGCTGCCTGTGGCGCTGCTAACAGCGATGGCGAGAGCACTCCACACCTGCGCGATCTATTCGACCCCAATGTTAGTGACACCCGGCTAGTTGACGCCTTCGCCACGCTTCGTGTGCCGCGGCATCTGTTCAAGTTTCTTTACCGAGTTCTCGTGGCGCATTGCCAAGCACATATCGGAAGTCAGCCCTCATGGAAAGTTGATGCTGGCACATTCGAAGCACAGCTAGCACTCTACCGTCGGGATCAGGAATCAACCGAGCAAGGCTTGATTCCGCAGTAGCGGGGGAGTCGAGAGTCCAGTGTCTGGAGTCTAGGGCCAGAATCAGACTTCCTCTTTCTTACAGGGAGGGGTTATTAGGCCTGGCTATCGACTCTTGTCTCTTGACTCTCCACTCTCCATTTGCCACACTTCCGCCGCTTGTGCCAGAGGCATGGCTTTGGAATGGATCTACTTTGAGTCAGACGATTCGGCGAATCGTCGTTTCCCAAGGATGGGGAGTCGCACCGATGTCGAGATTATCTTGGACGTGTATAGCCTTTAGTGCAGTTGCCGTCTCCGTAGTGGCTACTGTCGGATGCGGTGCCAGTAGCGAACCGTCGAACGCCACCACAGCCGAAGCTACTGCCGTACCGAGCGACCCGATCGCGCGGACAGTCTACGATTTTCTTGACGCTATTCGCACCGGTAATACAGAAGCCTCCAGTTCATTACTTACGCCACTTGCGCTCGAGCGAATCGTTGAAAACGAAATGAGCTTTGCCCCGCCCGCCAGCGAAAATGCCAGCTTCGAGATTACCAAGGTCGAAATGTTCGAGACCGACAAGGCGGCCGTCGATACGGTCTGGTCCGACATCGACGCCGATGGGAAGCCCACTAAAGAGCCAATGACTTGGGCCCTAAAGCTGACCTCTGGCCAGTGGCGAATTTCAGGCCTGATTGCCTACATGGGCGCCGATCAGCCGCCGATCGTGGTCGATTTCGAAAACCCTGACCAGCATTTCGGCGCTCCGAAGCGACAAACCGCCGCTCAGCAGCCAGGCCAGCCTCAGCAACAAAGCTCTCCACCACCCCGCCAAGCCAGCCAACCAACTCGGGATCCGTTTCGCTGAGCCCCAAGAGACCGCACAAATCACCATTTTGCGTAGTTTGGGCGCTATGGAAAAGTGCTGGTGGTCTCTGAGATCACTGTCTTTTGCTGAGCTATGGCTAGGTGTTCTACCCTGCCGTTGGAGTCTGCTGGGGCTCGATTTTCGTCCCCATTCCACCTCTTGAAGAAGTGGCACCAGTCATGTTAGGGTGTCGCCCTAGGTTGACTAAGGCGTAGAAATTACGCAATCCATACGAACTAAAACCTAGACGGGTTTGTCGTTTTGTAAGCACCTCAGAACAGGGTGCGATCGGACGAAAGGCCAAGAAAGAAAGCATTCGTAGACCCAGCTTGCTAGTGACCGCCGAAGCGTGAGGAGGGACACTTTCTGGCGGCATCGAACTGGACTTTGAAATTTCACAAGCACGCGTATTCCTCAGAGGAGATTTAAGACATGAAACGAGTTATGACATGGACGACTGCCTTGATCGTGGTAATTGCCGGCTTTGCCGTCATGGGTGACAACCAGGCTTCGGCCGGGCTGTTCGATCGCAACAAGTGCTGCAAGCCCGCCAAGTGCAAGAAGGCTCGCAAGTGCCGCAAGAGCAAGTGCTGCAAGCAGACCCAGTGCTGCCCTGCACCTTGTGGTGAAGCTGCCCCTTGCGGTGAAGCAGCTGCTCCTTGCGGTTGCGAATCTGCTGCTGCTCCTTGCGGTTGCCCCGAAACTACCGCCAATTGTGGTGGTTGCCAGACGAAGTGCCAGACTTGCTGCTCGCGTCGTCAGATCCGTAAGGCAAAGCGCAAGGGTTGCTGCGCCCAAGAATGCAGTTCACCCTGCGGTTGTGGCGATGCTGCCGCTCCCGCTGGTGCCGAGCAGGCTCCGGACCTTCCAGAAGACTCCACGACCTAAGGTCGGCTCTGCTTAAAGAGTTCAAAACGAAAACCGGGCCGTGCCCCTTCGCACGGCCCGGTTTTTTTATTGCGGTACTATGAACGATACAAAGATAAGTGATGCGCGGCATCGCAGCGCTCCTCCAAGCCCTGAAGTTGAGCTTCGGCAAGCTAGCGGCTAAGCACAATTGCCAGGACGACTAGCAAGAGTACTACTACCGCGCTAAGCATCACGGTGATTTTCTTAGCTCGTTCGCGGCGAGCGCTGCGGTGGGTGCGTGCTTTTTTTCGCGTGGCGACATCAATCGCAGCCGCGGATTCGGCTAGTGGAACCGTGGCGACAGGCGCGACTGCTTCGACCGATGAATTTAACAAGGCAAGCGCCTCGAGACCGCGTTTCCAATCGGGCCACCCGGTTCGCCATACCCAGCTATCCTGGGATACACGACCCTCCGCTGCCCAGCCGCGCATTGTCTCGGCATCTGCCGGTCCATACTGTTCGGCACCTGCGGTCGGGCGAATATACCACGCTTCTTTCTCGGCCGGATCGGCTGCTGAAATCGGCGGCACTACGATCGGCGGAGCGGAAAAAGGAGGTGGTGCTTCAGCTTCTGCTACAGCACTTTCGGCAGTCTCTTCGATAACCTGGGCCCGGCCGCCACTTTCCATCGGGACCAGGAACCGCGCGTCGCAATCGGGGCAGATTCCTCGCTTGCCAGCGAGAAATGCCTTTACGTTGAGCCGATGTCCGTTGGGACACTCGAATCTTATGCCCATGTCTGCGCCAATTCCAAAACCTGTGGCTGATTAATCGCCCCCCATTCCAGTGTACTCCCGAATTCGAGGCAGAAAAGCCTTCTTAATCCGCCGCTGACGTCGTGTTTCTCCCCAGTTATAGTGGGCCCTACGGAATGACGAATGACTAAATACCAAATGACGGAAGACTAGCAGAGGATCTTACCTTCGTCATTCTGGCTTCGTGATTCATTCGTCATTGGGTATCTCGTCATTAGACAATTACTGGCGGCTCATGTCTTTTCTCGAAATCATTCTGTTGGCGATCGTCCAAGGCCTGACTGAGTTTCTGCCAGTTAGTTCTTCGGGACACTTGGTCGTGGCGAATGCGATCCTTGAATCGCTGGGCAGCGCGCCAGTAAAAGACTTGGTGGAAGTCGAGATCGTGTTGCACCTAGGCACGTTAGCCTCGGTGCTCGTTTACTATCGTCGCGAGATAGCACGACTGTTTACCAGCGATCGGCGGGTGATTCCGTTATTGATCGTCGGAACGATCCCCGCCGCTGTGTTGGGCATTTTAATTAAGAAAGGTCTGCCCGACACGGCGACAGACTTCATTCTTCAGAGCCCGTTGGTGGCTGGAGTTTGTTTTCCAATTACCGGGGCTCTGCTCTGGTGGACGACGAAATGCCCCGAGGGTAAGACCGATTACACGAAGCTCAACTGGAGCGGTACACTTAAGATCGGCGTCTTGCAAGCGTTTGCGCTACTGCCTGGCATTTCGCGCAGCGGTGCGACGATTGCTGCTGGACTGGGCGTCGGTTTGCAACGCGAGTCGGCTGCCACATTCGCATTTCTGCTGGCCATACCGGCGATCGCGGGCGGTGGGCTATTGGAGCTGCTCGAAGCTCTTGAAGCAGGCAGCACAAACACACCACTAGCGACGCTGGCCGCCGGGTTCGCACTTTCGTTCATCGTCGGCCTCGGCGCACTGGCACTACTCATCCACTGGGTCCGCCAAGGCCGTCTAGCACTGTTCGCTTACTATCTCGTACCACTCGGCGCAGCAGTCATCGCCTGGCAATTCTTTGCTTGAAATAGTCGAGAAACCAGAGTCGAGAGTCTAGAGCCAGAGTACGAAGCGCAGCTTTCTAGCACTGAACTCTCAACTCTGGACTTTCAACCCTCACTTACCAGCCGACATAGCCGACACCCACGCCGACTCGCACGCGCGGCCTGTAATAGGGCCGATAGGCACGCCAGCGGCGGCGAACGATTGGTGGGCCAATTACCGCTCGGGCGATGGGTCGGCGCCAGCGGCGATGGGCGTTTGCATCCGCCGTATCGAACATTAATCCGCCGACTACAATCAACAGACCTACCATCAGACTTTTCAACATAGCTTGGGTTCCCCAGCAAGGTTGGAGGAAGCGTCGACTGTGGCCCGGCAACCGCAGGCATGCTCCGCACGCGTGTCGTTGCGCTTCCTGGTTAAGCACTCATCCTACTGCTAGACATCCAGGAGACAACCCTGCCAAAATGGCAGCAGCAGCTCCCCCGATTACACTCTGCGATGCATCCGGGTCGGAATTGGCAGCGAAGGCGTTCTCCGCGAATTCCAGCTAATTCGTTGCCGGATAGACACTTACAGCGAAACTCGACTTTGGCGCGCTGATTGCTTTTCCCACACCCTATCACCGGGCTACCGGTACGAACAAACGAATCGATGGCTCCCAGCCACTAACCAATAACCCCCCTTCCCCGAATCGGAGGATCCCCTTCCATGGCAACTGCCACTAAGAAAAAGAGCAAGGTCTCGCTTCAACCCCTGGGCGACAAAGTCGTCGTCGCCCGCGATGAGTCAGAGGATGTTACCGCCGGCGGCATCGTGCTGCCCGACAGTGCCAAGGACAAGCCCTCCCGCGGCACGATTGTGGCCGTAGGCACTGGCAAGTTGCTCGACGACGGATCTCACGGCGAGATGCAGGTCAAAAAGGGCGATCGCGTACTGTTCACCAGCTACGCTCCCGAAACTATCAACGTCGACGACGAAGAATTCCTGCTGATGAGCGAAAGCGACATCCTGGCAGTAATTGAGTAGTTGCTAGTCGCAAGACACTAGTTGCTAGCCGGAACCCCCATCTTCCTAGCAACCGACTTCTAGCAACCAGCAACTAACAACTAGCAACCAACATTTAAGGAATCAAACAATGGCTAAGATGATCGCATTCGACCAAGAGGCTCGCGACGCAATGCGTCGGGGCGTCGGCAAACTGGCCCGGGCCGTGAAAGTGACGCTCGGTCCGAAAGGCCGCAACGTCATTCTGCAAAAATCGTTCGGTTCGCCGACCGTCACCAAAGATGGCGTGACAGTCGCCAAGGAAATCGAGCTGGAAGACGCCTACGAAAACATGGGCGCCCAGATGGTCAAAGAAGTTGCCAGCAAGACGTCTGACGTTGCGGGTGACGGCACGACCACTGCCACCGTCCTGGCCGAAGCCATCTTCAACGAAGGACTACGAGCAGTAGTCGCGGGAGTGAATCCCGTGCAGATGAAGCAAGGCATCGAGCAGGCCGTGGAGGATATCACCGCGCAACTCCACAAAACATCGATCAAGATTAAGAGTTCCGAAGAGATGGCCCAAGTCGGCACTGTCGCTAGCAATGGCGATAGCGAAATTGGCCAGATTCTCGCCCAAGCGATGGAAAAAGTCGGCAAAGATGGCGTCATCACCGTCGACGAAGGCAAGAGCCTTTCCACCGAAGTTGAGTGGGTTGAGGGTATGCTCTTCGATCGCGGCTATCTCTCGCCGTACTTCGTCACCGAGAACGACACCATGGAGTGTGCTCTCGACGATTGCTACGTGCTGATCCACGAGAAGAAAATCTCCAGCGTTAAAGACCTCGTCCCCTGTCTCGAAGCAGTGGTGAACGCTGGCAAGCCATTGTTGATTATTGCCGAGGACATCGAAGGCGAAGCCTTGGCAACACTCGTAATCAATCGACTCCGCGGTACGTTCAATGTTTGTGCGGTAAAGGCTCCTGGCTTTGGCGATCGTCGCAAGGCAATGCTCGAAGACATTGCCACGCTGACCGGTGGTCAGGCTATTTTCGAAGACCTGGGCATCAAGCTCGATAGCATCGGCTTGGCTGAACTTGGTCGGGCCAAGAAAGTGATTGTCGACAAAGACAACACCACCATCATCGAAGGTGCCGGCAAGAGCGCCGCGATCAAGGGCCGCATCGACCAGATTCGCCGCGAGATCGAGAACTGCTCCAGCGACTACGATCGCGAAAAGCTCGAAGAACGCCTGGCCAAGTTGGCCGGTGGCGTGGCGAAGGTAAACGTCGGCGCTGCGACCGAGAGCGAGATGAAGGAGAAGAAGGCCCGCGTTGAAGACGCCCTGCACGCCACGCGTGCCGCAGTGGAAGAAGGCATCCTCCCCGGCGGCGGCGTCGCCCTCTTGCGGGCCAGCACGAAGGTGAAGCCACAGGACCTGAGCCATGATCAGGAGATCGGCTACAACATCGTACTACGTAGCTGCCGTGCTCCGCTATCGGCGATCGCCAACAACGCCGGCCAAGATGGTGGCATCGTTTGCGAAAAGGTGAGCGAAAAGAGTGGCAACGAGGGCTACAACGCCGCCACCGACACCTACGAAGACCTGGTCAAAGCGGGCGTTATCGATCCGACCAAAGTGGCCCGCACCGCGCTACAAAACGCGGCTAGCGTGTCGACCTTGCTGCTAACAAGCGATGCCCTGATCGCCGACGCCCCGAAGAAGGACAAGAAGGGCGCCGCCGCACCAGGCATGGACGACATGTATTGAGCAAGAAGAGGCAGAGGTCGGCGCGACTCGGAAGTCCCCGACCTCTGACCTCGTATATTCCTTGATAACTAAACAAACCCCGGGCAGAGATATCTCTGCACCGGGGTTTTTGTGTTACGAAGTCCCCCTCCCTTGCAGGGAGGGGCTAGGGGAGGGTCGGAACTATCTGGCGCTTCGGCCCTCTCCTAACCTCTCCCCTTGGGGGAGCGGAAATTCCTGAACCTTCCGTGCGAAACCAACCATGAAGGTCTTAGCCATCACGGTCACCCTGCTGTTTTTTATCGGCTTGCCACTCTTGATCGCTGTGGACTACTGGAAGAACGGCGGCAAGCGGGCTTCCGAACGCCCCTCGCACACCAGCACCAGCGCCGCATTTCTCGGCGCACTCGACCGCATCACACGCCCGAGTGTGGAGCATCAGATTGAAGAAGAGAATCGGGTGGTGAAGGATGAAGAGAATGTGGGTGGGGAGTGAAATACTTAAGCAAACTAGTTCTATTCCTAATAGGCCGACAATCAATAACCCTGGGGCGAGAGTCTCCTCTGTTCTTTACCAGACTTGGGTTGAACCAGAGCCCTTAATCTGGCAGATTCCCAGGTCATCCTCGACGCTTTCGAACACATAAACTGCCCCATTGTCGTGCATCGTCTTGAAGAGGAGAATCAGTTCGTGAAGGTTAGGGCAGTAGTGGGCGGGCGCGATTCGTCAATCATGCAGGACCTCTTTCAAGTTCAAGTTAGTATTATAGATACTCTTTCTAGGCCGAGGCAAAGACTGCAATGAAAGACAGGACACTTAGGCCGTTTTCGATTCACATGTTCTTGCCCGATGGGTCCGCAGATGGCCTTCGAATTATTGGAAAGTCGAACTGGACTGGAATAGGTGTTCTTGTGCCTCGTGCTACTCTTGACAGAGCTAGAAAGAGAGATGAATTCAAGAGAACAGGAATCTACATTCTTGCTGGCCAAGATGATCGAACGGATGAGACTACTGTCTATGTCGGTCAAGGAGATCCCATTGGTCCGCGTCTTGATTCGCACTTGTCTAGCAAGGATTTCTGGACATCGGCAACATTCTTTGTTACACGCGATGACAGTCTTAACAAAGCACATATCGGATATCTGGAAAGCAGACTCATTAGAATTGCAACAGAATTGAAACGCGTGAAACTCGATAACGCCAATTCGCCTCAGGTGCCCGGATTGTCAGAAGCAGATGTCGCTGATATGGAGAGTTTTCTCGAAGACATGCTAGCGATTTTGCCTCTTATCGGAATCGATGCTTTTGAGGCTCCTCCGATGTTAGAGCCTGAGCGGCTAATCCTGTTCCTCACTGGCAAAGGTATTCATGCTCAAGGATATGAGTCTGCCCAAGGTTTTGTAGTACAAGCAGGCTCTGAGGCGGTAATCGAGGAAACTCCGTCCCTGCAGCCATTTCAGTCAGCCCTTCGAAAGAGACTGATCGAACAATTCGTTATGAGTCTCGATGAAGATTCTCGGTGCTTCAAATTCAATCAAGATTTTGTATTTAGATCTTCTTCTACCGCTGCCTCAGTTCTTCTGGCTAGGTCGGCAAGTGGCCCACAAGAATGGAAGGACGATAACGATCGTCTTCTTCGCTTTATACATCAGTCAGAAGCGAGCTCGTCGTAGCCTACAGAGTATGCGCGCGTGGCCTCGGTTGGCCGGTAGGCCTACCGGGGGTGCCGAATGCACAAGAGGACGGTCAGGGCGAAAAGATTCTTGTTTGAGGATCTTCTGCTAGGACTTCTTACGGCTGCGCTGCACAGGTAGGCTGGCGCCAACCTGTGCCACCCTACGGCTGCTAGCATCGCCGCCGCGAATTGCTCTCGTCGCGAACCGGCCGCGCTTCGTACACTTCTCCGCCCAACTTCTGGGCCGCGCCAGTTGGCGATGACGTTACTGGACCCGTAACGAGGATCTCAATCGCATGAAGCGTTCGCGAGAGTTTTTCTGTTGGGCGGTGCTGGCCCTCTTGGCAACGCCCGTCAGCGGCCATTCGCCGGAACTTCCGCAAGACACGAAGACCGCTGCGCCGGCAGCTGAGTCGCCATTGCCCCGCGGGACGGTTGTCTTGCGCGTGTCTGCAGATTATCTGGAACGACTGTTCGCACGACACATCGACAAGGAATCGGCCGTCGACAACCAGGTGCTAGGGACCCACGCACGGGGCGAAGCGCACACCGTGGCGGATATCGACGTGTCCCTGGAGCCCGACGACAACGGAGCGGCTTTTTACATTGTTGCGACGGGTAAGACTACGGCCCGAACGACGGGGCACAACGGACCGGCCATCATCAAATCGCGAACCGTCACCGACTGGACCTGCCGCAAGGCGGTTACCTTCAGCGGCGCAGCATTCCACACGCAGCCAGCCACGATTGAGAGCAAGACGACTCTGCAGCCAGAAGGAGTTGGTTCCGAGTTGCCGGGGATCCGCGGCGCCATTGTCAAGCGCGTCGCCGAACGCCGCGTCGAAGAGAGTCATGCCCAGGCCCAACAGACTACCACGGAGAATGTTCGTCGACGCATTCTCTCCCAAGTCGATGCGGACATTGATGCGCGGGTGACCAAGCTGAACCACCACCTGCACAGCAATCAACTCGTGTCGGGAGCGCTGGCATTGGAGAAAGAATTGGGATCGGTAAAGTTGTCGACAAGCCGCGACTGGGTGAACGTATCGTTCTTCGAGGTCAGCAAGTCGTCGGTGCCCATTTCTTCAGAGAATCCGCAGGCCCAGGACGACATCGAGCTGTGGATCCACAACTCGCAGTTGGCCAAGCCGTTCGACGAGCATTACAGCGGTGTGGCTGCGCAGCTCAAATGGCTAGATCAGGCGCTGCCACAGGTAATGCTGCCGGCCCTGAAGGCCATCGACCTCAAGCAGCCGTCGAAACTAAGCATGCAGACGGTCGAAGACTGGCTAGTAATTTGCTGGACTGCCGACAAGGACGAGTCCGGTGCCCCGACCACAGCTACGCGCGCGAGCCCCTCCGATACACAGAAGCGGTAGTCAACTGGGCAGTTATGACAACCTCCTGTAGTCTGTTCTGGTTATCTTAGGCTGAGATCTAAAAGCCCCTTTTGGAGTAACACCGAATCGAATCATGAACGTTGGTTCGTTTCGTGGTCAACGCTTTGGGCAGAGGACTCAGTCGGGTGAATCCGCCAGCTCTTGCCGACGATCAATCTTGCACCGCGGTGGAAGGTGAGGTACGACCAGGCCCAGCTGATTACTACTAGCAGTCGGTTCTTAAACCCGGTCAAGTAAAAAATGTGGACGGTTAGCCAGACTAGCCAGGCGAAGAAGCCGCGGAATTTGAAGCGGCCTACCTCGGCGATGGCGCGGCTGCGGCCGATGGTTGCCATCTGTCCTTTGTCGGCGTACTTAAAGGTGGTTCGAGGTCGTTCGTCTAGATCGCAGATAATGGTTTTGGCGACAAAGCGGCCCTGTTGCATGGCCACGGGAGCTACGCCCGGCAGCGGTCGCCCCGTATCGTGCGAGAAGGTGGCTTGATCACCGGCGACAAACACATTCTTGTACTTGGCCACGGTGAGGTCGGCGTTTACGACGACGCGTCCATGATCGTCCGCGGGCAACCCGGCCGAAGGGCCCAGTTCCGAGGCTTCGACGCCGGCCGCCCAAAGCACGGTGGCCGCGCTGATTCGTTCCGCGGAGATCTGAACGCCATCGCGATCGATACTGGTAACTGGGCTGGAGGTCCATACTTGGACGCCTAAGTGTTCGAGATCGCGCGTGGCGCGCCCGGCCATTTCCTCGGAAAACATGGGCAGAATCCTCGGCCCGGCCTCTACCAAGATGATCCGCGCCAGCTTTGAATCGATATGGCGAAAGTCGCGCGCCAGTGTGAAGCGGCTCATCTCGCCAATGGCTCCGGCGAGTTCCACGCCCGTCGGTCCGCCCCCGACGACCACAAAAGTCAGCAGACGTTTGCGCTGGTCGGCGTCCGAGGTTCGCTCTGCTTCTTCAAACGCGCTAAGCAGTCGGCGGCGAATCTCGGTGGCCTGCTCGATGGTTTTCAAGCCGGGCGCGTGCGATTCCCACTGATCGTGGCCAAAATAGCTATGCCGTGCTCCACAAGCCAACAGCAAGTAGTCGTAAGGCACTTCGCCAAAATCGGCGACGACAATCTGGCGACGAAAGTCAATGGCCGTCACCTTGCCTTGAAAGACGCGCGTGTTTCGCTGCTTCGAGAGGATGCTGCGAATCGGTACGGCAATGTCGGCTGGGCTGAGTCCCGCCATCGCTACTTGATAAAGCAATGGCTGAAAGAGGTGATGATTGCGTCGATCGATAAGCGTAACCTCAACGCGCGATTCCCGACGAAGAGCTTTCGCGGCGTTGAGACCGGCAAAACCCCCACCGACGATCACTACTTGCTTAGGCTGTTGCATTACTACTCGCAAGTTGGGCGTGGGTTCAGCGGCGCGATTCGAGGGGAGCTTGACAGGCCTGGATTGGCCAGCCGCAACGACGGCGTGACGATTATAGCGGGAAATATTTCGCTGTAACACTCGACTCCTCGCTGCGCTTGACACTGAGGGACGGGTGACCGTCGGTCGCCGCCCTTGTGTACTATTAGGTAACCGAGAGGAGTGACTACCATGACTGGATTGACACGTTCGCTAGCCGTTTTGGCTTGTTTTGCAACTTTTTGTGGTTCTATCGACTCTGTGGCTGCGGATGTAGCTGCGGAACCGACACGTAAGGTGCAGGCACGGGTTGGAGTAGAAAAGAATTCTCAGGCGCGCACGTTCGACGCGGAAACTCGGATTGTGCCGCCGCGCGATCCGCACCGACGTAATCGATGGCGGCTGGGCGTGAGCACCGATCGGGCACCATTGGGCGTGCGGATTAGCCGCGTTTACCAGGGCACGGCCGCCTGGCAATTTGGCCTAGAGCGAGGCGATTACCTGTTGGATGTTGCTGGCTACCCGGTCGGGGATCATCAGGGTCGATTCTACAGTATGAGCGACGCGCTGAACGAATTTGTCGGACCCGATGGTTGGGTAAATCTGTTGGTGTGGGATCATCGCAGTCGCTCGTCGCGCCCGATGTGGGTACGCCTGCAGCGCCGCAACTAGCGTCGAAAGTCTACAACGCAGCAGCACGATCTCCCGGCGCGAAATGCCACGGTGGGCATTTCGCGCAGTTGACGTTGCGGTGATTCTCCCCCGGCCAAAAATCGTTGCTGAATTGTCGCAAGCGTTTTTCTAGAATGGGAGGTGCGTTTATGTACGCTCGGTCCTGCGTCGCGTCGCATCGCGGCTATTGCGGCGCAGAAGACTATACTGGGACCCCTTAAGCACATGTAACCGGAGAAAGAATGGTCGTTAAAGAAAAAACTCTCGGTATTTCTTCCCAGCTAGTTTGTGAAAACCACTGCGAAAGCAGTCGGATATCGGCGCGGCGACGGAAAGAATCTCCGAATTCTTTCCCCGAAGTTGGGACCCCTACGGCCGAGAAAAAACCCAATCGGGGGATGACAAGAATGGGAGTTGCGAATCGCCTATCATCGCAGGAATACTCGACTTGGTTAAGGGAGTCGCCAAATGACCAAGCCAGTCTTGGGATCTTCGCGGGCTTCGAGCATGTAGGGCCAGTAGCGTTGGACTGCGTTGGGTTGGTAGCGAATATTGTTGAATGGTTTTTGAGTTTGAGTTGCGTTGCCAGCCGGAAAATAGTGTGCGTTGTTCGTGGGATAATTGACGGCAGAGCGAGCTGGGATCGTGCGGTGAGTGGTGATCGCGTAGTAGGGCGCCGAATACAACGTGGTGCCGGGGAATCCGGCCGGGTGGCGCCGGGCATAGGATTGTTGAACGCGGCGGTCGAGATCGGCCATCCGATATCGAGCCAGTGCGGCATTGGAGCTGAGACCCTGGGAATGACGCCGCCAGGCTTGCATAGAAGACGCGGCTGAGCCATTGACTTGAGCGCGAGCCTCGGCCGATGTCCAAACGAAACAGCAACCGACAAGGATAAACAAGTGAGCGACGATGCGTCGAGTGTGAGTCATAACTGTAACCTCCCTAATTTCATCGGAAGATTGCCCGCGGAAACTTCTAGCAAACAACGGCAATCGATGTGCCAATTCGGGCCGAAACCGCTGAATAGAATCGAGTGGTCGGAGAAATCATGCATCAATCAGGCACATTTATGGTACGAAATGGCCGAGAAAAGAGCGATGGCGTGACCTCTTTCAGCGATTCTACTCAGCGCGAAGTGTCGCGGATTCGATGCAACTGTCGCGGAGAAGAGTTTCGAGGCGAGCGTCGCAAGCGAGAAAAAAGTGGAGCTTACTACGATTCGGTGCTCTCGCCCTTGGGTTCGACTTCCCCAGTTGCGTCAGACGATGGACTTTCGTCGCTCGACTCCGGAATTGTCAGATCCTCGTCGGAAAAGAGAGCGGCGTCGATCACAGGCACCACGAGCTCGGCAAAATCCGCGGCGGCGTTGTCGTCCAGCGTTTTTTCGTCCTGCGAAACACCACTGGTGAAATACATTTTGTATAGCGCGCGCGTAGCCATGCCATAGTGAAAGCGGGCTTTGTCAGGGGCGTCCCATTTTTCGAGATCTGGATGATTCCAAGCCCAGAATACACGCTGAGTTTGTCGGACAAAGGAATCTTCCTTGTGAAACTTACTGGTGAAGAAACGAGCTTCCTTGTCGTCGTCGTAGTACATGGTGTGCCGCAATTGGCTACCGTGCTGTTGAAATCCAGAGCTGGGATAACAAATGTTGGGTGTATGACGAATGATGTCGCGAGCGTGGCCAATGATCAACCACAGGTCCACGGATTTGTCGGTACCTTCCTGAGTGTAGCGGCGATTAACGAAATTCACCGCTCCGGAACGTTCTTTGACATCTTCGCTGACAGGCATGTCGATGCCGGTCCAATTTCCAATTTTCTTGGGTACGCGGGAAAAGCGCTGACCGAGTTCCGCCGCCTCGGCGCCAGGAGTCCCCCAACGGTCTTTCAAATAGACCCCTTCGACGACCGTCACGACGACAATCAAGACGATGGCCAGTGCGATTGGTATTACTCCACGACTCATAATGGATAGCTCACAGTTGACGGTAGGCGAGGACGGCACTGCCCGTATGCACAGCAAGGAATCTTGTGCCGAGAAGCGCCGTAAAGATAGACCTAGAGAACGGGGGCTCTAGCTTCACGGTAGGCGCGACCCTAGCGCCTGTCAACAGTCTGCCGAAGCGCCAGCGTGGGCCTTGAGCCAAGGGCCGATTTTCAACACGAAAAAAACAGCCGATTTTCGACTGTTCTCTGCCCGCGAGGTACTGGAGGGCAGGGGCCGTTGGAACGACACATTTTCGACGGCTGAGGAAGCTCAACGAGCGGTGGCCTACCGGGCCAAGGCGACCGCCGGACGGCGGAAGCGGCTTTGCTGCAGGGGCGCACTTGGAGTAGACGAGGGCCGGCGCGATAGCTTACGAAGACTCGGCGGCAGCTGGGGTGGAGCGTCATCGCGAACTGCAGGAGCAAGCGAAGTACGACGAACCGATGTTGCAGGAGCGCCTTTGCGACGGTCGAGTCGACTGAAGGGATCGAAATCGTCCAAAGGATCGACTTCTGGATCGGCTTCGTCTTCTAGATTGAATTCGGGCTGTGGTTCGTCATCCTGAGGAGCTTGACCTTCGACGGGAGGCTCAAGATTGAAGTCGTCCTGGATGTCGAAAGCTTCGGGATCGATCGCCTCCAGCGGATCGGCGACTGGCAGCGGTGCAGCCGGTTCTAAAGCGTTTTGCTCCGCCGCCTCTACAGCGTCGTCGCCTGTGGTAGCATCGTCGTCTCGCTTAGCCTTGGGAGGCTTGGTTATATTTGGTCCCCGTTGGCCTTCCTTCACTATCGGAGGCAACTCGAAGGGGGGAAGCTGGAGCTGCTCGCGCGTTTCCTCCTCTTCGGCCGTGATTGGTTTTTTATCGAGCGAGTCACCAGGCCATGGCCGCCACTTAGTTGGAGTGACCCCCCACGGACCATTGGGCCTACAAACCCCATCGGCTGCACAGGGACATGGTGTCGGGGGATGTTGCCAGCCTCTCGCATCGAGGTTCAGTGTAGCACTGAGAATCACAGCCGCAGCGCTCACCAAAGCTAGGCGGTCAAATTGACTCGAATGATTGAACATGATGCGAATTCCCCTAATTGTAGTAGCCAAGGCTGATTGTCTCGGTTCGCCACCTTCGATGCGATATCAAGGTACTTGAAGTTCTTAGGCGCGTGTTACTATGCTTTCGTGATGTGTTGCAATCTCTCCGAGCGATTAGAACGTGTTACCCAAGCCGAATCGGACGATACGGTTGGCAGTCGACGTGGCGAGTGAAACGAATCCGAAGACCGACTCGAAGGGCCGCAACAGGTTGCTCACGCCAGCACTAGCACGCGAGTATTTGTTCTCGGCGATAAATAGCCGGTCGCCTGGCATCAACTGATAGTTGGTAGCAGTTGATGCTCCGCGGGTGATTTCATCCCAGTTCACAGGCAATATCTGTTCGCAGCCCACGCCGTTGGGCGCCGGCCTGGCAATCCACAGATTGGTTGAAGAGATTTGGGATATACCACCGATTGTCGCCACAGCGTCCAATACCGTTTCGTTGCCAGTAACGGGCAGTCGAGCAACATTGTCGCCAAACCCGCCGCCCTGAGTAACGATGTAGTAAACCTTGCTGTTATAGGCCAGCACATCCACAAAGACTTCTGGATCTTCAAGCTTCAAGGCGAGCTGCTTTTCAATCGCGTCTCGCGCCTCCTCAAGCGTCATCCCGGCCACGTAGACTGGGCCATAAGTTGCCAGATTAACTCTGCCATCCAGGCCAACCAGATGCTGTCCGGTGACGGCCTGAGCGCCAGCAGCTTGAACGAGCGATATGGATACATCTACCTCCGTGAGGAGTTGCGAGAGCTGAGCTCGCACCTCGTCTTCTGCTTCCTCGATTGTTAGCCCTACTAACTTGATGCGACCATAACGAGGGCCCAAATTGACACTGCCATCGGCATCGACCGGGTAGGCATCGTCTATGGGATACTCGGGCAGAGCTCCCGAAACTCGAATCAACAGCACGTCGAATGTTTCGATACGATGAGGTGATTTCGGAACTAGCTTCACCCCTTCAATAAGCAGGATATCCGGAGGCTCGATTACGTAGCGAGGTAGGGTAACTTTGTCTAACTCTCGCGGAACTGAGCTTTCCGGTGGTGGTTCAGGCGGAGTGGCCGGAAACGGATCTCGAGGTGCTAGAAAAGCCGTGCATCCAGAGGTTCCTAGCATTACTGCTATCAGTGCAAATACACTGCTGAGATGCTTGTTAGTTCTATTGCACAGCTTCATCTGTGAGTCTCTCTAATTGAAACGTGGGTTTCGAATCGGCCGTCGAAGCTATTTGGGTGGTAAGACGAACGACCGTTACGGCTTTCCTGACAGCTACAGCTTTAATAATCGGAAAAGTTTACCAACGACTTTGCCTTCTCTTGGGGAAAAGGCAAAATCGGCCGTTCGGTACATTTCTGCTTGCTAGCACTGCCAGTTGCTATTCCACGAAGTGTGCCACTGTAAAGCGACCAGCATCGACCTTGGTCGCACCACTTGCAGGCTGATAGCCCAACGGATGTCAGCACGCCTCCTGAGTACACCCAGATTTGGGGGGTGGCTGCTGCTTAGCTAACACGAGTTGCGAATCTGTGAATCACTAAGGGGTTTTCGTTCGAGCTGTCCTTTTTGAACTTGGCCTACAGAGGCAGGTGGGTACGCGTAACCCTAGTCATAGCGTCGATTTGCGGCGAGTTGAGCAGGTCTCAACTCATTGACAGAATGAGATCAGACGCGTATTCTCAAGAGAGTACGGCCATTAGGTCGTTCTCTAGTGCCTCCGGACCTTTGCTTCTCTTCCTCGACGGAGTTAAAGGGGCGCTTGGCGTACATGCCGGTCGTTGGGAGTATCTAGTCAAGTCAGGTTGCCTATTAATGCCCGTCGACAGTCCGTGGATGTATGTCTTCGAAAGTGGAACTCCGCCCCGGGCTGAGGCGTCCTAGATTTAGCTCGTAATAAAACTCGTTGTCTTCTAAGCACGATCAGAGAGATCATGGACTTTTCGGAATCGCAGTCATCACCGACATTCATGGACGAAGAGCAGCATCGTCCTCTCGACGAGAGTGAGACCACAACAGCTTGGCTGGTTTTTGGCGGTTTGATTCTGCTGCTGACTTACTGTTATTTGAACATGATCTCCTATGCTGCGGTAAGTTGGAAGGATCCACTATATTCGCACGGTTATATAGTTCCGCTTTTTGCTGGCTTTCTGTTCTGGGTTCGTCGACGTCCGTTGACCGCCGCCGAGCCAACCGAACGTTGGATCGGACTTGGAATTCTGGTTTTCAGCCTCGTGTTGCGACTCGGGGCTTCGTACTACGACTCGAACCCTCTCGATCGGCTTTCCTACGTGGGGGCACTGTTGGGCGTATGCCAAATGGTTGGCGGCTTTTCGATGCTGAAATGGGCCGGTCCTGCGGTGGGCTTCTTGGTATTCATGTTTCCCCTGCCTTCGGTCTTGGAAAGCTCCGTACTGCTATTCCTACAGAAGCTGGCCGCAATTTCCAGTACCTGGGTATTGCAGCTGCTGGGCGCTCCTGCCTTGCGCGAAGGCAATAAGATTGTCGTCGACCAGTTGCCGCTGGACGTGGCCGATGCCTGTAGCGGATTGCGAATGTGCACAATCTTCGGTGCGATGTCGGTCGCGATGGCGATCCTTATCAACCGGCCCTGGTGGGATCGAGTCACGATCCTCCTTAGTGCGATTCCGATCGCTCTGGTTACGAACGTTATTCGAATTACGCTAACTGCACTGCTCTTCATGGTTTTTCCTGAGAGTGAGCTGATACATCAGTTGGTCCACGACTGGGCCGGTCTGGCCATGATGCCAATCGCCATGGGCCTGCTGTGGATCGAATTGCAGATACTCGAACAGATAACCGTTCCGATCGAATCGGACGATTACGCGGCGTTTGGTGCCGCTCCTGGCTAACTGCCAGAGAGCGGAACAGCGCAGCATTCAAGGATGGCCGCATGTTGCATGAGAGCAACACCAAGGTTGACAGTTATCAACGGAATTGAGGCCCCTAGCCGGTTTTCGACCGGAACACGGCACAGCAAGGCCGCTGCGATCGTTTGGCCCGCTAATTGCGGTAGGACAGCCCAGAGTATTAAGTGGCAGTCAGCCGAGACGAAGATCGCTTGTGATTCTTCAAATTGGCGCCTGTGAAGTATTTGTGAAAGACCCCCCGGCCTTCGGTCAGATTCCTTCATTTATAGGGATAGGGCCGCCCGAGGCGTGTCGTGGCGAAGACCGATCGGTTCAGGAGTGAGGTAATCGATGACGAATCAAGATTCTGGGTTTAGTCGAACTGAAGTGATGTATCCGGCTGTGGTAGGCAATGGTGAGATGTCGGGATCGATGGTTCCCGCGCAACCTTATGCCCCGCCCGTGCCACCTCAAGGCGCGTTTCAGCAGCGCGGCCCCGAAATAATTCACGGTGGATTCAATCAAACCTGGTTCTTTAACTGCCTGCGCCGCCGCTGGCTCTCTGCGTTGCTGCTTGGCATTGTAGCTGCAACGTTGATCTTTGGCGTGCTCCTCTGGATGTTTCCAGAGTCTTCTTCAGTAAGGGCCTATCTGAGTGTGAAAGCGTTGGAGCCGGAGACGTTGTTCGACGAGAACCAGCGCGTTAATCCCAAGGAATACGAGATTTTCCAGGGAACTCAGCTTGCGACGCTAAAGAGCCATTTTGTGCTCAACACGGCACTTGCTCGAAGCGATGTTTCCCAACTTGACGCCATCGTCAAAGAGGCTCCAGATGAGCTGGCTTGGTTGGTTGACAAATTGAGGGTTTCCTTTGCTGGCGAAGGTGAAATTCTCGAGGTGCGGTTCGATGGTGAGGAAGATCCCGAAGAGATAAAAATACTGGTTGACGCTGTGATCGAAGCCTACATCCAGGAAGTGGGTTACAACGAGCGCACTCGAGCAAACGTGACACGTGATAGTCTCAAGACGTTGCACAAGCAGCTGCGCGAAGAACTGGCCGAGGAAATGGAAAAGTTTGAGACGCTCTCAAAGGAGTTGGGTTCCTCAGGTAGCGCAAGTACCAGCGCTATGTTGAGTTTGCTGGCCAGCGAAGTTCGTCTGATTCAGCAGCAGATTATCGAGAAGAAGAAGGAATTGTTGGACATAGAAGTGATGAAGACGCTTGCCATCCAACAAGCCAATAGCACCTCTGCTCTGGAAGCAGCCATCAATGAGGAAATGGCACGAGATCCGATGTTCCAGAGTTTCCAACAGGAACAATACGCTGTTACGCAACAAATGACCCAGTTGAAGGCACTCACCAAACGCAAGAATTCCCCCGAAGTTAAACGGCTTCAGGAGCATCTCCGGACTCTTGATCAACAGATTCAAGAGTACCGGATTAACAAAGAGACCGATTTGCGAAATCGGTTCAAATCTCAACCAAACGACGTCCTGGCTCAAGTAATGAGTGAATACATTCTCCGTCGTAAAAGCGCAGAGGCAGACTTAATCGATCTCCAGGAACAATACGAAGAAAAAATGGAGGACGTGCAGCGTAAAGGACAGACCTCTGGTCCCCTTGCTATACTTGAAGCGGAAATTGCTCAGCTGCAGGAAGTAGAGAAGACTATGGACCTGAAACTCCGCAGCTGGGATGTGCAGGACAAGGCAGGCTCAGACCGAGTTCGAAAAATTCAGCCTGCTACTTCACAGGAGAAGATCAATGTGCTTGAGCGTTATATTATTGCGGCGTTCGGCGCGATAACGGTTTTCTGTTCGGTTTGCTATGGCGTGGCATTGTTGGAGTTTCGTCGTCGCCGGCTGAATAGTCCTACCGACGTGGATGAGGGACTCGGCATTCGCGTATTGGGCGTACTGCCTTCAGTTTCCTCACGTAAGGCTATGGTGCCAGGAAGTCCGATTGCGGCACAGCTTTCGGAGTCGATCGATGGGATCCGAGCGATATTGATGCATGAATCTACCTCAAAAGCACGTCAGGTAGTATTGGTCACTAGTCCTGCAAGCATGGAAGGTTGTACTACGGTTGCGAGTCACTTGGCTTTGAGCCTCACGCGGGCTGGTCGTCGAACACTCTTGATTGACGGCGACTTGCGGGAACCTTCGCTACACAAACTATTCGGCATGCCCGTCGAAGATGGTATGAGTGAAGTACTGCGGTCTGAGATTGACGTTGCCGAGGCCATTCGCCCGACCAACACAGAAGGCCTCTGGCTGATGACTGCTGGAAAATGCGATATGGACGCAGTGCACGCATTGGCCACGGACCAACTGCAGCCAATTTTCGAAAAGATTCGTGCCGAGTTCGACTATGTGATTATCGACGGAGCGCCTCTGATCGGCCTTTCCGATTCTATTTCGATCGGACAACACGTCGATGGAGCGATCCTAACCCTACTCCGCGATCACAGCGAGATCCGCAAGGTCATGCAGTCGGCCGAGGTGCTCAACAGCATGGGCATTCAGTTGTTCGGTGCGGTTGTGAACGGTGTGCATCAGAAGGCTGATCGTCGTGTCGCTAGGCTGCATCGCACGGCTGCGAGACCACCACGCCAATTGCCTGCTGGGGCCGACAGCTGATCTTACCCGACTAGATAGAATCTCCAATCTCCCGGCATCGGGCCACTCGCGGCCCGGTGCTTTTTTATTTGCATTGGTGGTGAGTAAGCGCTGGTTGCGTTTGCTAGTAGCGACTACCATCAGTGCATCTAACACTAGCCGACAGCCCACTGAGAAGCCCAGCGATGGTTCTGCAATTTGGCCGCCGGATTCATGATTTCCGCTGGGGCGTGATTAGCTCTTGGATCTTAGTGGTTCTGTTTCTCAGATTAGTAGCTCCTCCTTGGTCGCAAGTAGCAATGGATGGCGACCTGGAGTATTTGCCCTCCGACACGACTACCGTAAGGGCCGCCGAACTTAGCGCACGAGCGTTTCCCGACGATCGTAGTAAAAGCCAGATAGTGCTGGTTGTGGCTCGCGACGAGGAAGAACTTTCTACCCTCGACCGCCAGTTTGCTCTGGATTTGGGGAGAGAGATCGAGCAAGCACCTGGGCTAGGAGTTGTTGATGTCTGGACAGAAAAAACACCGGTAGTTGGTTCGCATCTGCTCAGTGCAGACAATCGTGCGGGTCGCGTTGTGATCCGGCTGACCAACGAATTTATGGCCACCGACAACATTCGTGTGCTAGGTGAGATCAAACAAATCGTCAACCTGCTTCGCAAAGACTCGCCGCCTGGATTGCGGGTTGGTATTACTGGCTCGGCAGCAATAGGCGGCGACATGCTTACCGCAGCCGCCGAGAGTGTAGCCAACACGCATTACACCACAATCATATTGGTAACAATTGCTCTGTTGGCTATCTATAGGTCGTTTTGGCTGGCATTAGTGCCTTTGGTAGCGATTGGCGTGGCGGTAACAACGTCATTCGACCTATTGGCAATTCTGGCTCACTGGAGCCAAATCGATACCAATGCTTGGCCTGTGATTCGTGTGTTCACTACGACTAAGATATTCGTCATTGTGTTGCTATTCGGAGCTGGCACCGATTATTGTTTATTTCTCACGGCTCGCTTTCGCGAGCAACGTGCAGCTGGACTCGACCAACGCGAAGCCGTGGCCTCGGCTTTGAGCCGAGTTGGTGTGGCGCTGGTCGCCAGTGCTCTTACAACGATCGTTGGTCTGGCGATGATGGGGTTCGCCCAATTTGGCAAATTCACTTACAGTGGACCGGCGATCGCAGTCTGCTTAGCGGTCACGCTACTGGCCTGCGTTACGCTTGTGCCTGCCCTACTGTCGACCCGATTGGGCGCGGCAGTTGGTAGCGATAGCGATGCCAGGCGGACGATCCGGTGGCAGGCGTTTTGGCGATGGATGGCCGATAGAGTATTGCGTCGGCCAGGTACAATTCTACTGGTGAGCATACTACTGGCCGCGCCCCTGGCTTGGGTCGGTTGGTCAGTCGACGTCACGTACGATCTACTCGGTGAGCTAAGCGTCGATCGCGTCAGCCGACAGGGTACAGCGCTCTTACGGCGTCATTACCCACCAGGTGAAGTGGGTCCGTTAGTGATTTTCGCTCAACACCCGGTGGGGGAACTCGATTCACTTGATGGCCAGTTCCGCATCGCTGCTCTAGCGAAGCCGCTCGACGATTTACCGGTCGTTGCAAATGTTCGCAGCCTCTACCGTCCAACCGGAGCGCCACCCGGAGCAGTAAGCGTGTTTTCCACTGATGGGTTAATGGAGCTAGCAGCTACCGGTAGTCCACTCACCAAGGCTGCTTTTGTGTCGCAATCTGGTCTGCTGGCCGGCAAGGTGACGAGGTTGTTTCTGGTTCTTAGGCAAGAACCTTTCTCCGCAGAGGCGATCGATACCTGCGACCAGATCCTACAGGTGCTTGCCGGACTTAGCGCAGACCCCAAATCACCATGGTACGAGGCCAAATTCGAGCTCTCAGGCACTACCGCGGGGCTCCGCGATTTGAAGCGAGTGACACTGGCTGATCGACATCTGATCCAGGTGCTGGTTGCTGGGGCCGTGTTTGTCGTGATCGTCGTACTCTTGAAACGGCCGCTGATTTGTTTGTTCCTAATCGCGACCGTGCTCTTGAGCTATTTCGTTACGATGGGAATCTCCGACCTGGTGTTTCAGGCGTTGCGGGGCGACGCCTACGTTGGTCTCGATTGGAAGGTGCCTCTGTTCTTGTTCGTAATCCTGGTGGCGGTTGGGCAGGACTATAATATCTATCTAGTCAGCCGGGTATTGGAAGAACAGCGGGCGCTCGGCGAGCGCGCTGGTCTTCGCAGGGCGATTATTCATACGGGTGGCATCATTACCAGCTGCGGCGTGATTATGGCCGGCACGTTTATCTCAATGACCACGGCCCAATTGCACGGTATGGTGGAGCTTGGCTTCGCTTTGTCGTTGGGGATTCTACTCGATACGTTTGTCGTTCGTACGATTATCGTGCCATCCTTTCTAGCGGTGTTGGCTCGCAAGTGAGCTTACAAAAAAAACGGGACGCCAATCGGCGCCCCGTCGGAATGGACTCTCTAGTTCCGATAGTCCTTAATAGGCATCGTCCGGAGGCCCAGGTAGGTCGCGTTCCTGCGCACTCTGGTCACCGTTCCACAAGTTCGACTTCTTCTGATTCGAGGTCATAAGTTGGGCATAGACAAATGGATCAATCTGGTCGGCGATTAAGACTACTTGTCCACCCACGAAGGAGACGTTTATGCCACCAGGATGGTAGCTCGAGGGAAACCCATAGTTGGACGTGCCGTCAGTATTAGCCATCCCACCGTTAATCTCAGAGTGTAGGAGTGGCTCCTTTAGACCGTTAATACGTCGGAACCGCGGCTCTCTTTCAAAATCTGGCGTGCTCGAAGGATTACCGAGAGATTGGATGATCGCTCTTGGCTGTTCCCAGCAGAAACCGAAGTGATACTTTGCATCTGACACGTTGGTTGCGTTGAAATAGCCCCAGTGCGTTGCATTGATATTTTCAGAAAGCATTATCGTTTTCGTTGTGCCATCACCTTTCTGGAGGGCGGCAACTGTCATCGAGATTTCTGGCTCATCTTGAGTCGGATCAGAATCGTCGCGATCATCGTCGAGTGGAAATGACTTATCACCTGGGCCATTTGCCCTGTTGCCGATTGCTGTCCGAGTGCGATCAAAGAATACACCATTCGCGGAATTTTCCCATTTATCCAATGGCTGTCCGAGATCGCCGCTTCGATTTATGTCTCCAGCATTTGCCACGTAAGAATTAAGCGGCTCGCCGAGAGTCTCTGGAGGATCGCTGGGACAGACGAGAATCTCGATGGAAGCGAATTGCCCGTTACCATCCTGCAAGCCATCAAAACCACCTGTGCCGCCACGATTCCAATCGTCCCACAGAGGCGTCTGCTCGATCTGCGGAAACGTCATCACCAGCCAACTGGCCCGATTCTGATTAGCGGGAACATCACCGGGTATCCCCAGTTTGTTAATGTAGCCTGGGAACTCTTTCAGTGAAGTTTCGCGAATTGCCAGAGCCGTTTGCAATTGTCGCATGTTGTTCCGACAAGTGTTGGCTCGGGCCGTTTCACGAGCTGACTGCACCGCTGGCAGCAGCAAGCCGACCAAGGTGCCGATGATCGCGATAACGACCAGCAACTCCACCAGTGTAAAACCGAGTTTTGATGAATGCCTCATCTCTTGTTCTCCAATTGTATGATAGGCCGATAATGATAGAATCGACGAGTCAAGCCGCGTGTGCCTCGCACGCAATCGGCCCCAAATCTGGACCACTAACCCATTAATTGTCTCAAATCTGGGGCAATTTGTCCAGCAAGCCCGAATCAAGCCCATTTTCAGCGAAAGCTTCCCCAGCCACGCAAACTGCTTGTTCGACAGAGTTTGAGCGCAGAGGGGGGTGGTTGAAAACAGTTCGCCGAAAGTGGTATCTTGTCCTACTCTTAGCCATTTTCGTGGAACGCCCCCCGGGAGCGCGGACCGATCTGTGAGTGCCGCGGCCAGAGCCACCAGCAAACGGGGCGAATCGATCCAGTTATTGGATATCAGTTAGGAGAACCGATCCATGTCAATGTTTATTGGAGAAGCGCTTGCGGGCGACGGAAATGAAATTGCCCATATCGATCTTCTGTTGGGCTCGAAAGATGGTCCTGTAGGGCATGCCTACGCCAATGCTCTGGCGCGGCAGAGTGAAGGCCATTCTAATCTGTTAGCAGTACTCACTCCCAATCTGGCCGTCAAACCGTCCACCGTGTTGATTACCAAAGTGACGATCAAAGGCATGCGGCAAGCCGTGCAAATGTTCGGCCCCGCACAGGCAGCTGTGGCAAAGGCTGTAGCGGATTCGGTGGCTGACGGAGTGATTGAGAAAGGTCAGGCTGAAGACTTGGTGTGCGTCTGCGGAGTGTTTATCCATCCTGAAGCGGAAGACGATAAAAAGATCTACGAATATAACTACGAAGCAACTAAGATGGCTATCAAGTGTGCGATGGAAGGCAAACCGACTGTCGACGAGATGTTAGCCGGCAAGGAAGAAGCTGCTCATCCCTTCCGAGGCTTCTGATTGCTGTGAAGAAAATATTGCTGTGCCTCGATACCGATACGCAGCCGAGCATGTTCGATAGCGTTGTGGCGATCGACGCCGGGGTGGATCATTTGCTCCGCCACGGCGACGTGTCGCCGGCTCAAGTGCGCGATCTGGTGCACGGTGCCATGTTTACACGAGGTCGCGAGGGGCTGCGCAGTTCGGCGGTATTCATCGGCGGCAGCGACATGCACAAAGGCGAGTTGCTGTTAGCCGAGGCACAGCGCGCGTTTTTTGGCAAAGTACGCGTGTCGTTGATGCTCGATTCGGGTGGCTCGAATACAACAGCCGCTGCCGCCGTGATCACGGCTGGACGACATCTTTCGCTTGGACCTGAGACCACCGCCGTTGTGCTCGGCGGCACCGGACCGGTTGGACAGCGAGTAGTGCGGATGCTAGCGCAAGAGGGCGCAGAAGTTCGGGTCGTGTCGCGTAAGATGCCCCGGGCCGAGGGTGTCTGTCACCGTGTTTCACAATTGATCAGTGGCGCGCGCTTAACACCCCATGTCGCTGAGGATGGCGATGTCGAGCCGATAATATCCGGAGCCCAGCTGGTCATCTCTGCTGGAGCAGCGGGAGTGGAACTGTTGGGCGAATCGGCCCGAAAAGCATCTGCAGCGCTGCGCGTGGCGATCGATTTGAATGCCGTTCCCCCCTCTGGCATCGGTGGAGTAGCACCTCAGGACAAGGCGGTCGAGCACGACGGGCAAATCTGCTATGGAGCGCTTGGCGTGGGAGGGTTGAAAATGAAGCTCCACAAATCTGCTATCACATCACTGTTCCAATCTAATGATGCGGTGCTCGATGCAGAAGCGATCTACGCACTCGGCAAGAGCTTGGAGTTGAAGCCTAAGTGAGCGTGAGTTCTAGCCGTGGCTAAACGATCTTCCCGCCGCAACGCGATTTCGGTGCAGCGCGCCAAGAGTGGGAACGGTTGGGTGCTTGTGCATCCTAGTGCGGTGCGCGAGATGACCGAGGACCTCGAGGAGCTGCGGGCGATGATTGCCGCCGGCGAGACCGATGTGGCCATCGACGAGTTGCGCTGGCTGTTGGGAACCTGCCCAGAGATAATCGAGGGGCACTTTCTACTAGGTAAACTTGCTGCGGAGGTCGATCACGACTTACCCTTGGCACGCGGACACTTCGGCACGGGCTATCAACTAGGGCTGCAGGCCCTGCGACGAGCGAAGATGCCGAAACCCGTGCCAATGTTGCATCCAGCCAATCGGATGTTTTTTGACTCAGGGCGCGGCTTGGTCTGGTGTCTCGATCAGCTCGGTAAACAAGATATGGCGCTTGAGGTTGTGGAGCAGATGCTCGTGCTCGATCCAGACGACTCACTGGGTCTGAGTGGCTGGCTCGATGAAATCCGTACTACCGGCAAGCAGATGGTCGAATTCGGAGATCTGTGGCAAGGGCCGCAGCCTTAAGATTCTTTTCTAATCAAGGCAGCGGAATGTCCTTCAACTCGTACTCCACCGGGACACTTACGATTGCGGCTGGAGTGCGGTAGACCCACGTGTATCCGGCTAAGTCGTCGCCGGGCAGATCGAAGAAATAGGCCAGACCGAGTTCGCTTTCCGACTGTCGGGTGGTTTCGAATCCCGCGTGTTCGACAATTCCACCGTTGGGGTCCAGCAGATAAGTTGCGTTTTGAAATACCCAGCCGCGATGCGATTGCAGTCCGGTTTCTTCTCCATCGACTTGTATGCGCATGTGTATCTCCCAAAGAGCCTGATTCTTGCGCGTGCGGTCGAGAATTACCTTCACTCCCCCCCGCTGCTGTTCCACGCCTTTCGCCTGTGTAAGATCATCAAACTGAAACTCGACGACACGCCCTGGCACCAGGGCCGAAAGCTTGCCATGAAATGTGGCGAGCACGTTTACGCTGCGCGACGGCAGAGCTAGCGGGATTGTCAACTCGGTCGAGTGACTCCCGGGCGGCACTTCTACATCGAGCACTGCCCGCGGGCTGGAGGGCAACACCTTTGAGCCATCGCTCCCGATAACTTCGATTGCCTCAATCGGTTGTGACAAAGCGATCGGCCGTAAACGCGGCTCCCAAGCGATTTCCAGCGTAACGCGTGTGCCTTGCTTATCCGGAGTCCGCAAGTTTCGCTGAGCGACTACCTCGGTCGCCTCGACGCGGAACGGACCGGCGTAGCTGGCCCGACCGCTGCGTGCATTGGCATCTGGCTCGCGGTCGACAACCGCCAAAGTTTTTTCGCCTGAGAAAGCGTAAAGTGACAACGCTGCCTGATCGAGAATCTTATCGACTGCCGGCCAGAACTCTTCGCCATCGATTTCGATAGTTACTGGGCGTGGCGAGGCATTCTGGCCAAATTGATCGCGGTGGTCGCTCAGAATATTCTCGGTCTGTGTGCCGATTGTCTCGAAAACTTTTTCCAGATCCATCGCTTTGGCCGACAACGAGAATCGACTGGCTGACAGGACCTGACTAGCCTGTCGACTTTCAATCTCACTTCGAATACGCGTCAGTCGCAGCCGAACTTCTTCCGGCATGCTCTCCGACGGTTGCGGCAATAGATCGAGAAACGCGTCGCATTGCTCGGCGTCTTCAATGGGAGCAAGTTTTAGTAGGGCCTGCTCGGCAGCGTCACGCCGGGCGGCCTGATCATCGTTGAGCTGACGCGCGAGCCTCTCAACCTGCTGCTGCGTGCCAGGCTGATCGTCCTGGGCCTCTATGGATGCCGTGGGTCCTAGAATGAGCATTAGCAAGGCGATCCCGCAGTTGAGCCGTCCAGTGCAAATGCGGCATTCAATTTTAGGCAGCATGAGTGTGTCTCCTGCAGGTCGCGAACCAGCCGATGATGGGACAGCGCTTTTCCTGAGCTTCTATTGTAGCGAGCGTGACGCTTATGACGACTACCGGCTCCTCAAGTGAGCTAGGCTTGGGTAGATACGGGACACATTTCCGAAAGCAATGGGAGAAGATAAGTAAATGTTTTCTAGATTCTTCTTACACCGCAACGCAATCCTCAAAGTAGTTTTCAGCTGGATGGCCCTGACAGCTACCTGCTTGCAGGCTGCCGGTCCTGCCAAATTCATGATGCTCACACACGTCGGCGGACGCTCCATCGAAGGCCAGCCGATAGCGTGGGACGACCGCACGATGTTTCTATTCGGTCGCGACGGGCAGCTGCATCAGTTTGCCAACTCCGCCGCCAAAAAGTCCCGCAAGACGGAATCCGCATTTCGAGGTTACTCGTCTGGCGAGATGAGTGAGCTATTGCGAAAAGAGTTCGGCAAAGAATTCAAGATCACCACGACAAACCACTTTGTGGTAGTGCATCCTCACGGCGAATGGCACGCCTGGGCCGATCGGCTGGAGTCACTATTTCGTTCGTTTACTCATTCGATGCGAGTACGGGGATTTCCGGTTCGCGCGCCAAAAGTGCCACTAGTGGCGGTCGTATTTCGGACACAGAGTGAGTATTACCGTTACGCAGCCGCGAATGGCGATCCGCTTAAGCCAGGCACCTTGGGGCACTACGATCCTGTGACGAACCGCATTTTTCTGTTCAACGCCGGTCACGCGACGGGTGAGGACTGGTCTGTCAGTGCCGAGACGATCATTCACGAAGCTACCCACCAGACGGCCCACAACGTCGGCGTGCACCGCCGCTTCGCAGATCAGCCACGGTGGCTAGTCGAGGGACTAGCGATGATGTTCGAGGCCCGCGGCGTGTGGGATGCCCGGGCAATATACACGCAAAGCGATCGGATCAATCGCGATCGACTCAACGCGTTTCGCTATTATCAGCCCCAGTTGTCGAGCGGCGGAATCGGCGCGCTAGTGCAGTCGGACCAACAGTTCCGTACAAATACCGGCTTCGCTTACGCCGAAGCGTGGGCACTGAGCTTCTATCTCTACGAAACACGGCCGCAGGAGTATAGCCGGTACTTAGGGAAAGTCGCGGCAAGGCCGATGTTTCAGGAGTACCCGGCCCGCCAGCGGCTGGCCGATTTCATGGGCATCTTTGGGAGCGATTTACAGTTGCTCGATGCGCAATTGGAGCGGTTCGTAGCCGAGCTGAAGTGAGCGAGGCGAGCATGACTGAGCTGTCGATCTGATCAGCGCTGATCGATCGGCGGAATCTCACGACTATTGTGGCCCACGTAGATCTGACGAGGGCGGCAAATTCGCTTGTTCGGACTGGCGTGCATTTCACGCCAATGGGAAATCCAACCTGGTAGCCGGCCGATGGCGAATAGCACCGTAAACATCGGCACCGGGATACCGATGGCTCGATAGATGATTCCCGAATAGAAGTCGACGTTCGGATAGAGCTTTCGCTCGATGAAATATTCGTCCTCAAGAGCTACTTCTTCTAGTTGTTGAGCGATATCGAAGATCGGGTCGTCGATGCGGCGTTTCTTCAGTAACTTGTCGCACGAGGCCTTGATGATTGTGGCGCGGGGATCGAAGTTCTTGTAAACGCGGTGGCCAAAGCCCATAAGCCTGAAATCGCTGTCTTTATCCTTGGCTAAGTCGACATACTTGGAAACATCGCCACCGTCCTGGCGGATTCGCTCCAACATAGCGACGCACGCCTCGTTGGCGCCGCCATGCAGCGGGCCCCACAGAGCGCTGATGCCTGCCGAGATCGAAGCAAACAAATTAGCGTTTGAAGAACCCACCATTCGTACCGTCGACGTGCTGCAGTTCTGCTCGTGGTCGGCGTGGACTATCAAGAGTAGGTTCAGCGCCTCGACGAAGTCGGGATCGATCGTGTATTCCTCGGTTGGCACTGCGAACATCATGCGAAGAAAATTTTCGCAGTAATTCAGATCGTTCCGCGGATAAACGAACGGTTGCCCCACCGATTTTTTGTATGCAAAGGCAGCAATCGTCGGCAATTTAGCCAGCAGGCGGATTATCGATTCGTCGACCTGGGCTTCGTCGTGTGGATTGAGCGTATCTTGATAGAACGTAGACAGGGCGCCGACTACCGAGCTAAGTATCGCCATAGGATGGGCGTCGCGTGGAAACCCATCGTAGAATGAGCGCATGTCCTCGTGCAACATCGTGTGACGGCGTAGTTTCGTGCGGAATTCTTCCAACTGTTCGGAGGTTGGCAGTTCGCCATAGATCAATAGGTAGCCGACTTCTACGAAATCGCACTGCTTAGCAAGATCTTCGATCGGATAGCCCCGATAGCGAAGAATACCTTCTTCCCCATTTAGAAAAGTGATCGCGCTAGTGGTCGAACCTGTATTGACGTACCCTTCGTCGAGCGTAATCACTCCAGTAGAGGCACGCAGACTGGAGATATCTAGTCCGCACTCCTGTTCGGTTCCCTCTACAATGGGAAGCTCAAGTTCTTGATCGTCAATAGTTAATCGGGCGACTTCGCCGACGGAGGAAGATTTGGCCGCAGCGCTACTCATATTATGACACTCTCGTTCTTTAGGCTGGTGGAAGACCACTGGTGCGATCTCCTCTGGAAGGTCCTAACAGCAGCACAGAACGTGCTAACCAGAGTGTAGCGGTGATTGGGCTGGGGATCAATCGCCTGCGATTCATGGCAGAGCACCACGGAAGCGAAATAGCCCCATTTTATAGAGGTAGCACACTGGAGCCGGGCTATCTCTTCTTCGGTTGGTTCAGCAGTTCGGACAACCGTGGTCCCGAGAGATGACCGTCGAAAATGGTCCAAACGCGACTTTTTTTACGGAGGTCAATCAACACCTCTTCACGGATCCCACTTCTTCTTTTGCTCTCGAGCTTCTTGCGGATGTCAGCTTGTGCTTCAGTGAAAGGCGTACGGCCGGCCTCTTTGCGTTCGAGCACTCGTACGATGTAAAAGGCTTGGTCAAATTCGATGATGTTGCTCAATTGACCTAATTCGAGGCTGAAAAGTGCCTCGTCTAGCTCTTTATTTCGCAGTGCGCCTTTTGTAGTCCAGTCGTGTCCGCCACCCTGATTGGCTGTAAATCCGTGAGATTTCTTTTTGGCCAACTCTGCGAATACTGCGCCCCGAAGTCCGGGATTTGCAGCTACGCGTTTCCACACTTGGTTACCCATCTCTGCGATGGCTCGCCAGGCTGCGCTGCGGTCGCCGTCGAACCGGTCGAAACGCACCATCAACTCTTCCCATTTAGCCTGAGCTGGATAGTCGTACTCACCTGCCTGGACATTTTGTTTATAGTAAGCGACCAGATCATCATAAGTGACCTCTTCTGGCTTCGGTGCCAATTGTCGCAGCCATTCGCCGGCGATGGTTCGTTCGTTGAATTGGCGCTGCATTTCGGCCAGGGAAGTGCCTAATTTTTGCAGCTCCGCGTCTAGTTCGCGCTGATCTTCCAATTCAAACATTTTCACCAATCGAGGCATCTCAACTTCCTCGAACGGAGTGGCGAGGTTTTCTTCGACGGTAGGAATATTTTCGGCGGGGACCTTGCGCCGAAAATCGGCGTAGAGCAGTTTAGTGTCAATGAGCCCCATCGTTTGTTGTCGAAGCAGCATCTGCCGGGCTCGGTCTCGTTCAGCAGGTGGAATCTTGTCACGATTAGCATCAATGATCTTATTCACTTGCCACATTACATCGCCCGCAAGAACAATCTGACCGTCGACGCGCGCAATTATTTCGCCTCCTTCAAGCGGCTTGGCATTGTCCATCGGATTTGCCACAGCCGACCCTGCGCCGTTGAACCCAGGCGGCGTAACTTCTGGACCAGGCACGATCGTCGCTTGTGCACTTACATGCTCAGGGCCGGTATACACAGCACTCACGCCTGTGGGCCGCGCTGAAGGCGGCTGCAGACTGTACGCTGGCTGTGCATGCACGGGTGAAGCAAGTGTCCCCAAGAGGCTCAGCAGCATCGTGGCTAAAAATAAGAGCCACTGTCGGAGCGATCCGTGGTTTTTAAGTATCTGCACGTCGTCTGCCTGCGTTTTTGCCTTGGTGGGGCTCAAGTTTGCCATCGGGTCCGTCGCCAATTCAGACGGCTTGCCCTGGGCGCAAGGAACCCCGGATGAAAAGCGGCGGGATTCTAGTGGCCGGGTGAGTCTGGCCGCAAGAGCGATTTCAGCTCGTCGAGGATCTCGTCGAGGTTGCTAACCTGTTGCGGCATCGGCAGATATGCGCTGCTGGCATCTGCCACGCGTAGCCGATTGCCGTGTCGGCTACGTAAAAGGTCGATTTTTGAGCGTTCGGAGTAGCCCAGCACCACGTACTTTCCCTCCTGGTGGATCGAGCTAATTTCCCACTGGTGGGCCCAAATCCGCAGTCGGGCCAGTTCCACGAGCTGCAGTACTGCCGCGGGCGGTGAGCCGAACCTGTCGGCAAGCTCGACCTGGAAGTCATCCAACTCGGCTTCGTCAGCGATTCGCGTTAGGCGGCGGTAGAGGTCAATCTTCATCCGCATATCGGGAACATACTGTCGCGGAAAATACGCCGCGACTGGCAAGTCGAGCGAGACGTCTACCGACTCGGGCAGTGGCAAGTTCTTCAACTGCCGCACTGATTTCTCCAGCAGCGAACAGTAGAGTTCGTAGCCGACTGTTGCGATATGCCCGCTTTGCTGAGTGCCCAACAGATTGCCCGCACCGCGCAGCTCTAGATCGCGCATCGCCAAGGCAAATCCTGCCCCCATCTGGCTGAACTCCTCAATCGCCCGCAGCCGTCGCGCCGCCTCAGGTGTTAGCTGGCGATTCTCGTCCACCAATAGGTAACAATATGCCCGGTGCTTATACCGACCCACTCGGCCCCGCAACTGATGCAGATCGGCCAGCCCATAGCGATCAGCGTCGTCGATGAACATTGTGTTAGCGTTAGGAATGTCCAACCCACTTTCGACAATTGTGGTTGCCAACAAGATGTCGAAATCGTGGCGGACGAATCCGAGCATCACCTCCTCCAACTCGGATTCTGGCATCTGGCCATGGCCGATACCGATCGACGCTTCGGGAACGATCTTCACAAGCCGATCGGCGACGACTTGAATATCATGCACACGATTATGAACGAAGAACACTTGCCCATCGCGGTTCAGTTCGCGGAGAATCGCGTGCCGGATCAGCCCTTCGTCGAAGCGCGATACGCGAGTCTCGATCGAGAGCCGATCCTTCGGGGCGGTTTCCAGATTGGAAATACTGCGCACGCCCAGGAGCGACATGTGCAGAGTGCGCGGAATTGGCGTCGCGGTCATCGTAAGCACGTCGACACTAGCTCGCAGGGCCTTAAGCCTTTCCTTCACCGCGACGCCGAACCGCTGTTCCTCGTCGATGATCACCAGTCCTAGGTTCTGAAACTTTACATCGGCCGATACTAATCGATGGGTGCCGATCAAGAGATCGATTTTTCCCAAGCCGACTTTTTCGACGATCTGTCGCTGTTGTTTAGCGGTGCAAAAGCGGGAGAGCGACGCGATTTCGAAGGGAAATTCAGCCATGCGCTGCGAAAAAGTGCGCCTGTGCTGTTCGGCGAGCACGGTGGTCGGTACCAGCACTGCCACTTGATAGCCCGCATCAATCGCCTTAAAGGCGCTGCGGATAGCCATCTCCGTTTTGCCAAAACCAACGTCACCGCAGAGCAGGCGATCCATCGGTTTGGGCTGTTGCATGTCATGTTTGATCGAAATCAGGGCTTCAATTTGATCGGTAGTTTCCTGATAGGGGAACGCCGCATCAAACTCCTGCTGCCACTGGCTATCGGTCGGAAACGCGATCCCTGGCCGGGCACTGCGCGCTGCTTGCAGTTGCAACATTTCGACTGCCAAGTCGGTGACCGCTTTCTCGGCAGCCTGTTTTTGCCGCAGCCAGGTTTTCCCACCAATCTTTGCGAGTCGAGGTGTCGCCTTGCGGCCGCCGACATATTTTTGCACAAGGTCGATCTTGCTGGTCGGGACGTAGATCTGCGTTCCGCCGTCGAACTCTACCGCAAGATGTTCTTCAGCGCCCCCCTCTTTTTCCAGTAGCTTGAGTCCCCGGTAACGCCCAATGCCGTGGGCCACGTGCACGACCAGGTCGCCCTCGCGCAGCTGTAAGAAACTGTCGATCGCGCGACCGACCCGCCGTTGGGCTGGTCGGGCGACCTCTTGGCGCTGAAACAACTCCAATGCACTGACTAGCACTACCTGCTGGTGAACCAGACGAAAGCCGCTTGCCAATCGTCCGAGCACAAACTGCAACCGGCCCTCGGTCATTAACTGCGTCTGTTCAAACAGCTCAGCCAGCCGTTGCACCTCGGCTTCCGTCTCCGCCACGAGATAGACCCGCTGCCCCGCAGCAGCCTCGTCGAGTTCCTCGCGCACTCGGTGCACATCGCCGCTGAAGCGTTCAATCGATTCGAATTGCAAGTGGGCCGTAGTTTCAAACGATCCCGCCGGAATTCCCGAGGCGGTGACCGAGGGGAATTTATAGATTTCACTCAGCGTGGTCGTCGTGGCGAAGAATTCTTCGGGATTCTCTAGACGTTGGTGGTAGTACCGACCCTCTTCTTGCAGCTGATTCGGCTCGACCAACAGAAACCAACTCTCCGTGGGTAAGTAGCTAGTAAAATGTGTACGGTTGGTCCGATTCGGCTGCATTAAAGTGAGCGCGACGGACTGGAGCGATTCGATGCTACGCTGCGTGGCGACGTCGAAAGAGCGGATCGATTCGATTTCATCGCCGAACAGCTCGATTCTCACTGGGCTGAGTGCGTCCGGCGGAAATACGTCAAGGATGCCCCCTCGCAGTGAGAATTCTCCAGGCAACTCGATTGCCGTAGTATTTTGACAACCTTGCTCAGATAGCCAGCGAGTAAACTGCTCGGCATCGAGCACGTCGCCTACTGCGACAGTGCGCGTGGCAGCTTCCAGATCTTCGACACTCGGCACAGGCTGCAGCAAGCTCTGGATCGCAGTGACGACCACGCCGGGCGCGTCCCCGATCTTGAGCGATTTTAACAGCCGCAGGCGCTCGCCGAAGATTTCATCGTGCAGCACACGCTCGCCAGCATCGCTTTCCCAAGCCGGAAGCTGCTCGATGCTTGCGGGACAGAATAATGTCAGATCATCGCAGAAGTCGTCGATGTCGCGGGCATGGGGCAGCACTACAACCAAGGACGCGCCGCACGACCGCTCTAGCGCTGCCGCGGCCAGCGCGCACGAAGAGCCCCAGACTCCGCCTAGCGTACCGCCATGACCCGCCGTCAAACTGGCCAGCACCTCTGCGAAGCCGTCCTGCCGCTCAAGTTGGACGGTCAGATCCCGCAGCTCGTCCGCTGCAGAAGACCCGACCGGGACGACAATTTCCATTTTGCTTGTGAGCGATTATATGCCGCCGGCAGCCTCTGAGGTAGAGCGGTCACGCTGCTTGCGGTGATTCGGCAGGGGCCGAATCTTGGGAATCCCAGTCGCGCCAGTCGGGCAGCTCAGGTGCCAACGGCTCGCGTTTCTTGAAAAGGGCTGTCGTGCCGCGCAGCAGCATTTCCGCCGTCACGCGAAACGTCAAGAGCGAGAACGGATCGCTGGCCACTTGGCTCTTCCACTGGATGAAGGCTGTGCGGTAGTAGCCTGCGCGGGCAGCTCGTCGGGCCCATTTTCCGGCGGCGGAGCTCTGCTTTCGCGGAGGTTTGGAGGGACCGGCGGGTAGGTTGGGTGAAGTAAGCCCGCGCTCAGCTCGAGCGAGTGCCAACATTTGCTGCCCACGCTCGCGCTGCAAGGCACGACGATTCCAGCAGACACTTTGTTCGTGCAGGCGATAGTTGACCAATACCTGTGGGATGTTTGCCACCCTGCCCAGCCTGATCATGCGCAGCCACAGATCGGTATCTTCGACCCATTCGAATTCTTTACGGTAACCGCCGGCCTCGAGCACTTTGTCTCGCCGCATCAGAACGCTGGGATGGCCAAAGCTGCCAGCCTTGCCGCCCAGCAGCGCCTGTTCGACACCTTCGTGAGTGGTTTGGTAGCGTTCGATACAGATTGGGTTACCCTTGGGGTCGACGAACAGCATGTGACTGCCTACGAGCACGACCTCGGGATTTTCCTGAATATAGCGCCATTGTGTAGCCAAGCGTACAGGCAGTGCCACGTCATCGGAGTCGATACGGGCGATCCAATCGGCGCGAGACTCCTCGACACCTCGATTCAGGGCCTCGACTATTCCTTGATTCTCCTGATTTACGATGCGTATGCGGGAATCGATGGCGGCAAACTGACGTAAAATCTTCAGGCTCTCGTCCGTTGAGCCGTCGTTGACACAGACCAGTTCCCAATCAGTAAACGTCTGCCAGCGAATACTGGCTAACGCTTCGCGCAGATACTGGGCGCCGTTATAGATGGGCATCACAACACTGACGGCCGGCGCCGTCGTCTGGGGGCGAGCAGTCGATTCTCGTTTGGCCCGTTGCGAGGACTCAAGCTGTCCCGCAGCAGCCAACGCTCGCATTTGCGGGCTCAACCGACTATGTTCCTGGGAAAGGACTTCGTGATAGACTTCCAGCGTGGATTCGACCATCGAGTCGTCCGTGAAGCGTTCCAATGCCCGCTCTTTGGCGGCCTCGGCCCGCGACTTCGCGAGGTCTGGTTGGCTTAAGGCATCGACGATCTGGTCAGACAACTGCTTCTTGTCCTCGGGAGATGATGTCCAGGCCACTGCTGACTCCTTGTTTTGGGGACCAACTAGTTCTAGGATTCCGCCGGCTGTAGTGGTCACAATCGGAACACCAGCCAACATGGCATCAATCAGAGTGCTTCCAAGCCCTTCCTCGCGCGAGGGGTGCACAAATAAATCGGCTGAGTGAATCAGGTCGGCAACATCCTCGCGATAGCCGAGCCAGTGCACACGATCGCCAAGACCGAGACTCGCGGCTTGCCGAATTAATGTTTCGCTATAAGCCCCGGCACCGGCAATCGCCAGTTCCACTTCGGGGAACTGTTTAACCACCGCCGGCAACGCGTCCAGAAGATCGGCGTGCCCCTTGCTTTGATCGAGCGCGCCGACTGACAGCAACAACTTTGCGTTGGGGGCTATTTCGAGCCGCTCGCGTCCACGGCGTCGGCTGCCATTTGCGACGCGCGCCGGATCGACACCATCGTAGACCAACTGTAGTCTTGCTTCCTCGATCCCGGCATGTTGACTAACTTCTTGCACGCGCTGGGAGACACATAATACGCGGTCGGCCAGCCGGTTGTACTTGGAGGGAGAGTTTACGGGAAATTCCACTCGCCGGGCAGCAACTTGAGCAGTTGCCGGCAAGCCGAGCGTTGCCACACCTACGGCGCTCAGGGCGTGAGAATCATTTGCGTGAACGATGTCTGGAGCGAGAGCATCAAGAATAGCACGCACCCGCCACAGGCCCCAGGGAGAACGACCCCTTCCCGGAAAGGTGTAAACAGGAACGCCTTCCGCCGCGAGCCGCCGCGCCAGTTCACCACCCGCGCGGGCTACTACCTCACAATGCTGGCCACGGCGGATAAGCCCTCGCGCCAACAGAGCCGCCTGCACCTCGCCTCCGCGCCAACCGAGTTGAGTCGACACCAAGGCCACATTCAATGGTCGGTCTGTGCGCACCGCGTTGGTCACGCCGCCTCCTTGGTTCTAAAATCGCGAGTCGTGCCGCCCAGATCGGTGAACCAACGAAAACCGTGTTTGTGCATGCCCAGATGCATCAGAGAACGGCGACGGAATCGGCGATAGTTCCAGTTGCGATCGTGCCAGTGGTTGATCAGCACCTGTGGACAGTAGGCGATTGACACCTGATTTTTCTTCAAACGCACGAAGAATTCTTCATGCTCTTGGATCTTTAGAATCGGATCCCAGCCTCCCACGCGACGAACGGTATCGGTCTTGGCTACGAAAAAGTTGGTGACCATGTCACACAAGTAGAAGTCGCCAACTTTACGATGATGGCTTCGCTCCAATCGCAAGTGATCGCCCTGAAAATGCATTTTCGCGCAAATCTGCTCATTCCACTTGTGCAGCCGCAAACCGCGACGACGGTGGCTGACACAATCGCCTGCGGTGATGTCGAAACCGTGTTCTTCCGCTCCTGAAAGCAGCATTTCCAGCTTTGTCTCTTCGGTGAACTCGAAGTCATCTTCCAACAGCAAAAAATAGGGCGTTTCAGTCGATTCGACCAGCGCGTTGCGACCCGCGCTGAGCCCTACGTCGTGCGGCAAGCGCAGATAATTCACTCCCTCAATTGGTCGGGCTCGTCGGCTGTCGTCGGCCACCACCACCGGCAAATTGGGATAGAAATGGCGAATGCTTTTCAGGAGTCGTTGCAAACTCTTGGGACGTTCGAACGTTTTCACGGCGAGCGTCAGTTGCTCTGCGAGCGGAATCTCTGACATGTGTAGAGTCCTGCGTTGTGTAGGTGGCCTTACGACTGGAGCCCCGGGCTTACCACAGCCAGTTGTTCGGAAGGGCCCATCGCCGTCTCTATGGCAGTTGCGCTCAGGACGGCGTTGCTTCGAATCGTTGCACTTTTTAGAGAATAACAGCTTCTTTCGCGATGCGAATTTGTCCTGTGTGTGCCGATAACGCCTCGGGCGGCACGATGCGAGTGCTAGCATAGCCCGTTGACGGCATCACAGACCGGCTGCCTAGAATCTATTGAGAAGCCGTGTTTTCTCTCCGGAAAAGGCTAGTCGTAGCGCTCCGAACAGAAGTAGCAGCGCTGAAGTTGGCTCAGGAACGGCTATGTTCGTTGACAGCACGGATTCCAAGGGGCCGGTGTACTGTTGTTGCCAAGCTAGAAAGTCTTTGCCGTCGCTATCTCCATCGCCGTCAGCATCGCCCAGGGCGGTTACTCCCAGCGCTGCTTCCCAAATGGATAGGTCTGCGCCATCAACGTCGCCATCTGTGTCGAAGTCGGCAGCCAGGAAGGTGATGGCGCTCATGATGGAAAGTTCCAATTCGTAAAGCTGAATCGTGTCGTCTGCACCAGTTATCCGTACAAAATATTCACCCGCGGCGGGCAGGCTCAGGTCGACCAGCGACTCAATTCCCCCCTGCCCTGTCAAGTCGGCTGAGGCTAGTAGAGACGTGCCATCGACGTCGAAAATCGCCAGCGCCAAGTCGCTACGTGCCGAAGCGTCAAAGGGTGTCGGCGTGGCACCTTGCGCACCTTGATTGAACTCTCCACCGTGGGGGGTCAGCACCGCACTCAAGTCAGATGCTTGTGAGACAGTAAAACTGTAGTAGTCGGTGTCTCCCAGATTAGCGAGGCTCACGAAATCAGTAGCCGTGGGTTGGATGAACTGATCGGGCACGTCCGCATCGGAGCCGACGCTCACCGATCCACCGGCTGAGACGGCTCCCAGGCTAGTTGCCAACGCAGCCGTGTCGTTGCCCATTCCACCGTTAGACTTCTCATTCGCATCACCAAAATAAAATTGGATGGCGCGTATCTCGTCGAGTTGCGGTCCATCGAAGCTAGTATCGATCGAAGGCTCCAGCAGCAGGTCGTCGGTGTCAGACGAGACGTGATTCAGCCCGAATCCGTGCCCATGTTCGTGCATGATCGTGTTACGCAGATAGCGAAAGTTGTTAGCTGGATTGTCAAACAGATTTCCGTCGTCGGTATCGAGGACCATATCACCATCGTCTGGAAAATAGTTGAAGGCGAGCACGTCGCCCGCTCCGTCGATGCCTGCTCCGGCAATTCGTAGGTCGCCCCGTACGCCTAGCACGCCGTTGTTCGTTGCGTGGTCCGCGCCGTCGTCGTTCGGCTCGTAAACATAGGTAGCGCCGCTCAATTCACCCCACCGGCCGAAGGCGTCGGAAAAGATGCTGAACCAGGGACGCTCCTCCAGATCGGGTTCGTTCGGATCGAAGCCGAATTCTGTATCGAGAAACGCGATCAGATTGCTCGGACCCAAATTCCCGAAATCGTTCGAGGGCACATCTATGCCGTCGGGGACGAAACTCCACGTAAGCGTGATCGGATCGCCGTTGCTACTACGCGAGCCGCTGGCCGGGTTTAGCCAGTAATCGATATTCGGATTGATGATGAATGCCCGCGCAGGCCCTCCATTTGCGCAGGCCCAGAACCCTATCACCGTCAACAAGACAAAATGTGACCACCTTCGCTGCATGTTGCTCTCTTCTGTTCCTAGTCTCTATTCTAGTCGCAGGTCGCGAAATCTAGCAACAATAGCTGGTAAACGCGGGATTTCGACGGGTTTGTGCAAAACCGGTAATACCCGAACATCCCGCAAAGCACCGAGGTTGTGACCCACGCCACTCTCGCTCTAATTAGATGCGGTGCATTCCTCACACCACCACTAATCATACTCGACCATAGAGGAACTGAGCCAACTGAATCGCGGTCATCATGCAAACAGGTCCTGCACGGGCGTTCCCTTGCCGTCCTGTGTTGCATAGAACGGGCGCCGCTCGACTTCGAAAGCCGTTTTGGGGCTAATACCCATTGCCGAGAAAATCGTCGCATGCAGATCGGTCAACGAAACAGGATTGGTGGTAGCCACACATGGCCGCTCCGGAGCCGTCGCACCGTAGAGAAATCCTCGCTTCATACCACCGCCAAACAGGACGACCGACGAACTACCCGTAAAGTGGCGATGGAGTCCGTAGTGATTCATCTCCTTGAGTACGTCGGCCTTTGCTCTTGATTGATCCTTGGCATTGCTGCCAGGCACGCCTTCGATAATCATGTCACGACTAAACTCACTAGCTAAGATTACTAGAGTGCGGTCCAACAGACCGCGCGACTCCAGGTCGAGAATTAATTGAGCCACAGGACGATCGATTTCTTGCTTCATTCGCGCCGCCGTGACGTGACCGTTTTCGTGCGTATCCCAGTTGAGAAAAGGAATATATTCGGTCGTCACCTCGACGAACCTTGCCCCAGCCTCCACTAGCCGTCGCGCTAATAAACAGCCTTGTCCAAATCGGCCAACGTTGTAGCGATCGAAGCTCTCTCTTGATTCTAGGGAAAGGTCAAACGCCTCCTTTTCCTTGGAGCCGAGCAAGCGATGTGCGTTTTCCATAGCGCGGAGCATCGACTCCTGTTGATAATCGCTCGCGTAGTGTGACTGGGGGCTTTCCGCGACAAGCTTTTTGAAGAATTTATAGCGATCCTTGAAACGACCGGGTTGCATATCGTGGGGAGGCCGCACGGCCCGCGCCGCGTCCTGGGGCTCGGGTAAATTGAACGGACCGTACTCGCTGCCGAAAAAGCCTGCTGTGGTGAAAGCTTTAAGCTCTTCCGACTCTCCGTTACCCTCGATATGCTGTCCAATGTTGATGAACGGTGGAATCACTGGATTGTTCGGTCCGAGGACCTTAGCCATCCACGCGCCGATGTGCGGAGCTGCAACGGTCTGCGGCGGAACGTAGCCGGTGTGCCAATGATATTGGTGACGCGAATGCAAGATGTGTCCGAGGTCGGGCAGCACATGAGAACGGATCAGCGTAGCGCGATCCATCACGCCGGCAATGTTTTCTAGACCTGCCGAGATTTTGATATCGTCTACTGCCGTGTCGATAGAGGGAAAAGTGCTGATGATTCGCTCTACGGGCAATCCCTCTTCGAAAGGCAGATACGTCTTGGGGTCGAATGTATCCGGAGCGGCCATACCTCCGCCCATCCAGAGTAAAATGCAAGCATCAGCAGTTGCCCGCGGGTGCGCTGTCTCCTGACCCCACACCACGCGCGGTTCGCCGGCCATCAGTGCCGCTGAAGAAGAGGCGGCTAGAGCCTTGAGGAAGTCTCTACGGGATTTCGACTTGCTGGAAACATCAGTTGGCGTGCTATTCATCGACTGTTCGTCCTCACCTGATATCAGGTGCTACGGTGTATTAACGAAGTATCTGGAACTCTGGAAGCATCAACACGGTCCACAATAGATCCTCTGTATTCTGCTGTGTAATCTGCTCACCGAGCAATTGTCGGGCAAGTTGGACCTCATCAGGAGTAGCCTCGCGGGCGAGCGCAGCTAGATACACTCCTTGAATTAATTGTTGCGGCGAGCGCGGCTGAGAATTCAAAAGCAACGCTCCTTCATGCAGCAATTCTGCCAACCTTGGCCCATTGGCGAGTGTGATCGCCTCCAACGTGTTCAACTGTGTCGGCCGACTGGTGACCACTTGTTCGCGAGTGGGTCGCCCCAAGCACGACTGGAGCGAATCTGACGGGCGCAGTGCCGCTCTGCAAAGCATCGGAGCTGCTGTGATCAGTTTATTGATCTCAACCTCGCTTGCGGGTAGCGAAACACTCGGATTGAGCGTAGCAAGTACCGCGGCTAACTGGCCGCCTTGGCTACGACCGCCGCTGTTAAACGCCTTTTCGTCAGGAACTGGCCAGGCCGAGGTGATCATCCAGATCGAGTCCAACAATTGCTCTGCAGTCAAGCGTTTGGCGATTGGGCCCGCGTAGACGTATTGTTTGGCTGCAGGTTCCGCTTCGAGCACGACAGCCTGGGATTGGTACGCTGCAGAATTGGCAATCAGCTCTAGGATCTGCTTGAGATCATACCGTCGGTCTGCCAGTTCAACAGCAAGTTGATCGAGTAAGTCTTCGCTCCAAGGTTGGGTGTGCATCGCGTCGACGGGGTGGACGATTCCTCTACCCATCAGCCGGTGCCACAGCCGATTGACGATCGTACGAGACAAACGACCGTTTTGCGGGTGCGTCATCAAACTCGCCAATTGGGTCAGTCGAGCCGACTGCGGCAAGTTAGGGTCCACCTGGCCAAGTTCAGGGAAAATCCAAGCAGCTGTAGCCATTTTGCCCGTTGGTAGATCGCAGCGATGCAACTGCATCGGCTCATCGGCGTAGATGCTGGCGAGGCTATAGGTTTCCTCCAACGTCCAGCGATCAACGAAACTGTCGTGGCACGAAGCACACTTCATATTGATGCCAAGGAACACCTGAGAAATGTTTTGGGCGAATTGAACTTCTCGGGTTTGGCTTGCGTTCACGTCGCCCCGCCATTGGATTCCATTGATGAAGCCGGCCGACTCATCGGAGGGCGATATCAGTTCGCGCACAAAGTGATCATAGGGACTGTTTTCGTATAGTGATCGATAGAGCCACGCGGTGATTTGTCGCCGGCCGCCATCGATATAGCCAGTTCCCGAATAGGCATTCCGCAGCAAATCGTTCCAGAAGGATAACCAGTGAGTGGCGTAAGCCTCACGGTTATCGAGCAACTGACTAACCAACGCGGCATGCTTGTCGGCGGCGGAGTCCGAGAGAAAATCGTTAAGTTGTTGAGGCGTGGGTGGCAAACCGATCAGGTCGTAATAAACACGGCGGGCGAAGGGTGCGTCGCCCAGCGGCAACGGTCGCGGCACGTCATGCCCTGCGAGATACCGATCAATTATGCGATCAATCGGATTGTTGCGCCCTTCTGAGACAGGAGGTAGATCAGGTCGGCGTGGATTCAGCGGCGGCTCGTAAACCTGTTCGGCAAACGTAAAGCCAGTCTCCCAGACAAGCCCCTGGTCGACCCATGCGCGCAATACTTCGATTTCCGCCGCCACGAGTCGAGGGCGGTCTTGCGGAGGCATCTGATCGTCGGGGTCTCGAGAGCAGACCAGCTCGATCATCCGTGAATTCGCTGCGTCGCCTGGTGAAACGGCTTCCGCATCGAGAACCAGCTCGCGAGAGTTTATCGAAAATCCGCCTTTCGCTTCCTCGCCGCCGTGGCACTCCACGCAATGGGCTTTGAGAATCTTAGTGACGTCGTGTGCGAAGTCGACCCGTGCCACGTCCTCGGTCGCCAGACACGGACAGCGACTGCCACATAGTGCCGCTACGACAAACAACAGACAGAGATATCTGGACAAGTTCACCCCTACTATTCTTTTCTATTGCCGTGGATGCGGAGCCAACGCTCAGTGGCCACGGGCCCTTCTAGCCTTTGCATCCGCTTCAATCCGATGGCCCAGACCAGAGCAGCTCCCACGAGCAGGCACGACACTATTCCATCCCACACGTGTGATATCTTCCAAGCGGTCAAGCCGACCGCCGCCAATGTGATCGCGATCAACATGCTGCGCAGCGAGTATCGCATGGTCGTGTCTCCACGGACGGTCACCGAAATCCAAACATCAACGCGCCTAATTGTATCACAATACCCGTGAAGCGGACGTAGGTCGGCGGGTAGGTCCAGAAACTCTGATAGGTCCAACCGTATCGGCCAGTCCAGGAAGCCACTTCATCGGCGAATGCCGTGCTCGCGAAGCCGTAAAGCGCAGTGGCGGCCGACACAACGTGTTCTTCCCATCGTCCTAGCGAGTAATACTTCCACGCCGCAGGCACAAACAATACCAGCCCCACTATTAGTGGCCAGTGCATTCGGAGATTATCTGTTAGGCGGGACATGTGGAACCACAACCAACGTTTAGGCCAGCTCGCGTATTATGAGTTCGACGCGACTTCAGATTTCTTACATTTTTTTTAATATAAGGCAGTCGATTCGATGCGGAATCGTGAAATGATCGCCTGCCGTGCTCTGGAGTAGATTTGCATGATCGCGATCAAACGAGGCAATCTCTTCGGGCGATAGCGTGGCTCCCACCCCCCGGCACGCTCTCCATCTGCCCCGCCAGCTCTCGCGAGTGAACGGAAGATCAGCGTCGAATACTAACAGATCAACCTGCTGAAATTGTCCAACGAAGTAGTCCGGCAGTTCTGGTGGGATATCCCCGGTATAGCCAGCACCACTCCATTCTGGATTGTAGCGAAGCACCAATT